>Ga0307990_1000021_pt1 | contig 136952 bp, 109 predicted proteins | sample EllFjometagen129_FD_203168 | JGI IMG/M metagenome (GOLD analysis project Ga0307990, IMG submission 203168) | Marine microbial communities from Ellis Fjord, Antarctic Ocean - #129 | ecosystem: Environmental > Aquatic > Marine > Unclassified | place: Southern Ocean | collected 2014-10-08 | reverse complement strand
AGCAACAAATGGAGGAGGTTCAGTTGTAAGTTCACCAGTAACAACATCACAAACTATATACATTTATGATAATAATGGAGCATGTACTGATGAAGAAAGTTTTACGGTAACGGTAAATCTTACTCCAACAATTAATGATATTGTCGACCAAACAGTATGTGACACATATACCTTACCAGTAATAACAGGAACAAACTTATCAGGAAATGAAAATTACTACACAGCAACAAATGGAGGAGGTTCAGTTGTAAGTTCACCAGTAACAACATCACAAACTATATACATTTATGATAATAATGGAGCATGTACTGATGAAGAAAGTTTTACGGTAACGGTAAATCTTACTCCAGCAATTAATGATATTGTCGACCAAACAGTATGTGACACATATACCTTACCAGTAATAACAGGAACAAACTTATCAGGAAATGAAAATTACTACACAGCAACAAATGGAGGGGGTTCAGTTGTAAGTTCACCAGTAACAACATCACAAACTATATACATTTATGATAATAATGGAACATGTACTGATGAAGAAAGTTTTACGGTAACAATAAATCCCATTCCAACTATAACTTCAGGAAGCAATTCTGCAATTTGTGATGGAGACGACCTTAATTTAACTGAATCGGGAGGAAATGCAACATCTTGGTTGTGGACAGGACCAAATGCATTTAACTCTACTGATCAAAATCCCACAATAGTAGGAGCAACAACTTTGGCAAGTGGAATATATACAGTTGCCGGAACAATTGATGCTACAGGATGTACATCATTTAATACTGTTAATGTTACTGTTAATCCTGTTCCAACTATTGATGCAGTTGATACATCATTTGTAACATCATGTATACCTCCTTATGATGGAACAATAACAATTACTGCTACAGGAACAAATTTAGAATATTCTATTGACGGAGGAACAACTTTTCAAGCAGGCAATGTGTTTACAGGATTAGACAACATTACTGTATATGATATAATTGTTAGCAATTCCATAACCGGATGTAGTACAATATTAGATTCTACAATAATATTAAGCAATACATCGGGACCATCAATTGATAGTGTTATAACTGTTGATGTAGATTGTTATGGTGGTACAACAGGACAATTGGTTATACATGCAACAGATGCAACTCAATATAGTATTGATAATGGCAGTAATTATTTCGTCGATTCTACTTTTACGGGGTTAAGCGAAGGCACATACAACATAATGGTAATGGATGCAGGTAATTGTCAGGATATTTATGTTGTTACAATAAATGAGCCTACAGAATTATTAACAAGTTTTACAGATTCTACATCTATTTTGTGTTATGGAGATAGCAATGGATCAATTACTGTTACTCCAAGTGGAGGAACTCCAGGATATACCTACTTTTGGGATGGAGGAAGTACCCCAACAGATTCCATTGCTACAGGATTATCAATAGGAACGTACAATGTTACAGTAACTGATAATAACGGATGTACAAGTGTTGACAATATTACAATAAGTGAACCTACAGAATTATTAACAAGTTTTACAGACTCTACATCTATTTTGTGTTATGGTAATACTGGCTCAGTTACTGTTACTCCAAGTGGTGGAACACCAGGATATACTTATTTATGGGATGGAGGAAGTACTCCAACAGATTCTATTGCTATAGGATTATTAGCAGGAATATACAATGTTACAGTTACCGATAATAACGGATGTACAAATACTGACAATATTACAATAACCGAACCTGATTCATTAAGTTTAAATATTAATACATTTAATAATGCAACATGTGGAGGATCTGATGGTATGGCTACAGCTACTGTAACAGGAGGAACTTTCCCTTACAATTATTTATGGAACGATCCACTTGCCACTACCGACACTACTGTAACAGGATTAAGTTCCGGTACTTACACGGTATATGTGAGTGATGATAATGGATGTAATGATTCATTATCTATTTTTATTGACAATCAGGGTGGTGGAACAATTTCCATAGACTATGTTCATGACGTATTATGTTATGAAGACACCAATGGTGCTATTGTAGTTACAATATCAAGTGGAACACCCGATTTCATATTCTATTGGTCAACAAATGATACGGTAACAACAAGTTCGTATTCTGATACTTTAGCACATCTTGTCGCAGGAAATTATTCTGTTACAGTAATGGATGACAATGGTTGTTCATCTGATACTGTAATAATCGTTAATGGCCCAACAGCACCACTTACAGCACCATATACTGTAATTGATGTTTCATGTTATGGCTTGAGTGATGGTGAAATACATATGAATACAACAGGAGGAACACCCGGATATACATACATATGGGCACCAAGTGGTGGTACTGAAAATAACAATATTTATTCTGGTTTACCTGCTGTAACCTTTGCTGTTACTGTTACAGATGCAAACGGTTGTTCAACAACAATACCCAAAATTGATGTAGGAGAACCCGATGCTTTAGAAATTACTTTCTCAGGCAATATGCCATTATGCTATGGTTATTCGGATGGTATTTGTTATGTGTCAGCCTCAGGAGGAACAGAGCCATATAATTTTGTATGGTCAGAAGGTACACAGGGCTCAACAATTTCAAATATAAGTACAGGTGAATATTATGTTACATTAACAGATGAAAATTCATGTGTAAAAATTGATACATTACAATTACCACCATTAGAACAAATATTATATACCGAAGAAATTATAAATGCAAGTTGCATAGGTAATAATGATGGAGAAATTACATTAGAAGTCTATAATGGCAACTCTCCATTCACATATACATGGGATACAAATCCAATTCAAACAGATTCTTCAGTAACAGGATTAATAGTCGGAATTTATGAGGTAACGATAACTGATAATGATGGATGTGAAATAGTAAGTACATTTGAAATTTTAGATGGAACAACATCATGTTTAATAATACCAACATTATTTACACCTAACAATGATGGAATAAATGATAATTGGGAATTAAAAGGAATTTGGATACAAAATGATATACATATTGAAATTTACAATAGGTGGGGAGATGTTATTTTTAGCCATGATGGCAGCGGAAGTGAATATGATTCAAGCAGATGGGATGGTACATGTAATGGAAAAGAATTGCCTATTAGCTCATATGTATATTTAATAGACTTGAAAGATGGTAATGAGGTAATTCAGGGAATAGTAACCATAAAAAAATAACAATAATGAGAAAATTAATATTTATTATTATCAGTTTTATTTTATTCATCTTCATATCAAAAGCACAACAAATGCCCTTATACAGTCAGTATATGATGAATGGCTTTTTGCTAAATCCCGCTATGGCAGGTAATGTAGATTACATTCCTTTGCGATTAACAGTACGTCAGCAATGGGTAGGAATAAATGATGCTCCTTCAACACAGGCAATAAGTGGCCATTATTTGTTTAATAACAAAAAAATGGGGCTGGGGGGCTATATTTATAACGATATGTTTGGTCCTATAAGACAAACAGGATTACAAGCTTGTTACTCTTATCATTTACAATTGGGAACAAACAATAAGTTGGCTTTAGGAATTGCTTTCAAAGCATTTCAGTTTGAATATGATGAAACAGCATTAACAGTTATAGATGAAAATGATCCCGTTGTTCAAAATGCAAAAGAAAGTACATTTATACCGGATGCCGACCTTGGGGTATATTTTTATGATGACGAACACAGATATTTTGTAGGTTTTGCTGCTACACAACTTATTGAGTTAGATATAAAATTAGACGAAAGTAATAAAAACAGTATGGTTCGCCACTATTATTTTACAGGTGGTTATAAATTTAAGATCAGTGAAGAATTTGATGTTGAACCATCAATACTTGTCAAAGGAACAGAAAAAACACCATTTCAGCTTGACTTTAATGCAAAAGGCTATTACAAGAAAAATTACTGGCTTGGTGTTTCATATCGTACAGCACAGGATATTGTTGCTATTTTGGGAATTAAGGTTGATAAATATTACATTGGCTATGCCTTTGATTATTCATTCAGTAACATTCATAATTACTCTAGTGGTTCGCATGAAATAATGATTGGCTTTAATATTGGTGAAGGAGCTAATACAGGGTCAAGTCTATTGTAAATATAACAAATATAGCCATTTGATCTTATACAGCAATCAAATGTCTTAAAACGACAATTAAACAATACTGATAATTATCAAAACAATTTTACAATATTTTGTTTTGAAGCCTTTTATGAACTAATATTATTCATATTATTTTTAACCTTAAGCAAAAATTCTTCAAACACATTAAAATTTGTAGCAATTATTTCTTTACCATAAACATAATTGTTTTTACCGGAAAAATCACAAACTTTTCCTCCGGCTTGTTGAACTATTAATGCTCCTGCAGCAACATCCCATGGACTTAAACTATATTCATAAAAAGCTTCAAATCTGCCACATGCAACATAGGCAAGATCGGTTGCGGCAGAACCAAGTCGCCTTACTCCATGTGAGTTTTTCATAAAATATTCAAGAGAGACAAGAAAAGGTTTTATCCTTTTATAATCGTAATAAGGAAATCCTGTTGCAATTAAAGAATCGCTTATGCTTAACCTTTTTGAAACTTTTATTTCTTTTCCGTTCAAATACGCTTTACTTCCCTTCCATGCATAAAAACATTCATCTAAACCTATCTCATAAACTACACCCATTATCACATTTTCTTTATCAGATAAGGCAATAGATATTGCATAAGGAGTAATACCGTGAATATAATTTGTTGTTCCGTCAAGCGGATCAATTATCCATTTTAGATCATCGTTTTGTTTATCAATAGTATTTTCCTCAACTATAAAGCCGGCATCGGGTAATATTTTTTGTAATTCGGTAACAATTTTCTTTTCTGCATTTCTATCAACATAAGTTACAAAATCATGTATGCCTTTATTTTCAATATTATCTATTGCAATATTAGATTTTTGTTCTTTTATAAATACACCAACTTCTCTTGCCAGTTCACATACTTTTGTACAAATATTCTTTAAATCCATATCATTTACTACATAATAATTTATGTAAAATTAAATATAAATAGTGGTTTTAAAAATGAAACACCATACCCACTTTAACGGATTTAATTTTAAATGCATTATAAAATTCTGCCAAAGCCGGCAATTCAGTACAATGAGAAGGTAAAATATTTTGAATATTCTGTTTTTTAAAAAATTTAATAGTTTCTTGTGTTTGTAAATCATTTTCTTTCAAATGAAATCCACCCATAACTGTATTGATTTTTTTTAAACCGGTTATTTTTTTCGCATATTCAATGGTATTACAAATGCCTGCATGTCCGCAACCCGTAATTATTATTAATCCTTTTGGCGACCTGATAGCGATAGCAGAATCGTCAGTAATAAAATCTTCAGAATTATCTTCTTTTACAAAACTTGTTGTTTTTGCTTCAAAATCATTAATTCTTGGAATTTCTCCCAAAAAGAAAATATTATTTGATATCATAAATGGTGTTTTCGATTTTATTAAATGAAACCGTTCACTTATTTGTTTTTCATCTAATGATAATCCAATATTTATATTATCTGTTTTTCTGTATCTTTTAATAAAAACATCGGGATGACAAATTAGTTTTTTGTCTTTTAGATATTTTAATCCGTTTCCATGATCAAAATGCCCGTGACTTAGCACAATAGTATTAATATCATCAAGTGAAATTTTTAATTTTTCTGCATTTTTCAAGAACATATCAGATTGTCCAAAATCAAACAATATTTTTATGTCATCTTCAATTAGATAAGATAATCCATGTTCGGCAGTAAATCCTATACTTGCCACGTTTTCAGTTAGTACTGTTAGTTTCATAATAAATCAATTATTTCATAAAAATCATTATATTTTAGTCTGATAAAGAGTAAATTTTTTATAATAGTTTTGATTTATAAAATATACCCCTTTCCTGTTTAATAGTTTCAATTTTATTTTCATCTTCCAATACTCCAAGATATTTGTTTATCTCATTAATATGAATTCCGAGAATTTTTTGTATATCATCAAGGGTACAAGGTCTTCTTGCAATGGTTTCTAAAATAGCAGTCTCAGTATCTTCACGATAAGATTTAATATCTTTTCTTTCTGTTACAGATGCTATGATTTCAACATTTTCAAGATTCCAAAAATCTGCAATTTGTTGTAATTCTGCTTTGCTTGCAGCTCTAATATTGTCAATTGTTCCCGGTCTGTCAAGAGAGTTTAACTGAATGCTGTCAGGATTAATTTTAACAAAAGCATCTCTTAATAATTTTAAATTTTCAGTATTATCATTAAAATTCGGAAGAATAAAAACTTCCAGCCATATTTTTCCTTTAAATTCTTTTCTGAAATCAATAAGGCCTTGTATATATTCATTGATATTAAGTTTGTGAAATGGTCTGTCAATTTTACGAAATGTTAAATCTGATGCCGCATCCAATGATGGCAAAACAAGGTCTGCTTTTAAAAGTTCTGTTCTAACTTGTTTTTGGTTAAATAAACTCCCATTTGTTAGTACGGCCACAGGGATATTTGGCCAGTTTGATTTAATAAACTCTAAAACTTTTCCAATACCTGAGTTGAGAGTAGGTTCTCCTGCTCCCGAAAAAGTGATATATTCAGGAATTGGATTATTGTTAAAAAAGTGTTTTAATTCTTTCAAAACATCATTAACAGGGACATATTCTTTTCTTTCTATTGTTAAGTTTGTTGTTCGTCCACATTCACAGTATACACAATTTAATGAACATACTTTATGTGGAACAAGATCAACACCGAGAGACATTCCCAAACGTCTTGATGGTACAGGTCCGAATAAATATTTGTACATGAGCTACAATTTAAAATTTTAGATTTATGATTTTCAATTATAAGCCAAACGTATTTTTTCGTTGGCTAATGTCGGTTGAATAAATTCTTTCCATTTTGATGATTTCCAAGTCCCTAATTTTGTATGAACATTAAAATATTTTTGTGGTATAGGATGAGTTCCGACAACAACTTTGATCTTATATCTTTCTTCGATATATTTTTTGAAATGACTTATATTATTACAGGGTGGATATCCAACAACTAAACCTGTTGCAAGATGAATTACCTGTGCTCCGTTTTTTATCATTTCTTCAGGAGAATATTCAATATTTCCTCCAGGACATCCTCCGCAGGTAGTATATCCCACTAATTCCAATTCATCTTCTTTTTTATAAATACTAAAAGCACCTTCTCTGTTTTGCATAGACCTAAAACACTTACCTCCGGCACAAGTGTGGTAACGATTACAAATAATAATTCCGATTTTTATTTTCATCTGTTTTTATTTAAAATATTTTTTCCATTCTATCAAATGCTTTATTTATAGTTTCTTCAGGAACACAGAAAGAAAGCCTGATATGATTTTCGCCTGTTGGTCCAAAAGCTATACCCGGGGTTGTAGAAACTTTAACTTTTTCTAATAGATCTTTACTAAATGCAAAAGAGTCATTTCCAATATCTCCTAATATTTTTGGGAACATCAAATATGAACCATCAGGCTTAACATATTGAAAAACAAAATTTAATCTGTTAAGTCGTTCACACATAAGATTTCGGGCTTTAAGATAATGCAGCCTAAATTCTTCAACACATTCCTGAGAGCCTTTTAACGCAGCAATTGCCGCATATTGAGATGCAACCGGTGCGCAAATAGCAAATGGAATATGTGCTTTTTTTACCTGAGCAAGAATTTCTTCATCGGCATGAAGATATCCTATACGCCAACCAGTCATCGCATAGGTTTTAGTAAAAGTATAATTTGTTATTACATTTTTTTTCATTTCAGGAATGGAGGCTATACTAAAATGTTTTTTATCGTCAAACGTAAAATATTCATAAGCTTCATCAGTAATAATAGTAAGATTATTTTCTAAAGCTATTTTAGCTAATTTACGAAGTTCTTTTTCAGAAAAAACAGTTCCTGTGGGGTTGCTCGGAGTACAAAGCATTATTGCTTTTGTTTTTGGTGTAATTGCGTTTTTAATAGCTTCTATATCTAAGGCAAAATTGTTTTCTTCAATTAAAGGGATTAGAATAGGGTTACCCGAAGCAAGCCTGACTTGTGTGATGTGAGTTGAATATGTTGGAGTAGGAAGAATTACTTCATCACCAGGGTCAATTGTTGCCATAACAGAAGCGGCGAGTCCTTCTATTGCTCCTACGCTTACAATAATTTGCGATATATTTGCTTCGATATTATTGTCCCGTTTGAGTTTTTTCACAATTTCTTCTCTTAATTCAGGTAGTCCTTCACTTTGAGAATATCCTCCGGTTAATCCCTTATTAATTGCAGAAATAACGGCATCGTTTATGTGTTTGGGTGTTCCTGTAGTAGGTTTTGCCCATGATAAAAACGCAACATCATCATATTGCTTTGATAATCTTGTCATTTCGTGAATGGCAGATTTTTTGATTTGTTCTACTCTGTTTGAAATATTCATAATATTTTATTTTTTAAATATTAATAAAATTCATATTAGTTACTACTCTCCTTTAACAAATATTTTAACTAAAGAATCATTTATAAAGTCTTCATCATGATGTCCTAATTCTACTTCTGCTTCCATATTTTTAAAAGTTATTTCGCTATCAACAGTAGGTAAAAAAGGTTTTATATCTAATACAGGAGTGCCATTAAAAGCATCTATATTACTTACAAATAATTTATTATTTCTTATTGAGTCAAGTTTTATTAAAGATAAACCAATAGGATTAGGTCTTCGTGGACTACGTGTTGCAAATAATCCAAATTTATGCTCGCTTTCAGGTGGTCTTACGATATTATCCCATCCTTTGGCTTCGTGAAAATGATAAAGCACAAAAATATATTCAAATTTATCTAAATATTTAAGACCTTTAATATATTCATCTTTTAAAATAATTATTCCACGAGATGAAGTATCTAACATTCCCTGTCTGGGAGCTCCTGTTTTGATGGTATATTTTGTATAAAAAATCCCTATAGGTTTATAAGCTATATTATCATTATTGCAAGATAATAATATTAATAAAGGAATAATTAATAATAAGATGTATTTGAAATTCATATCCAAGTTTAATTGTTTTTTCATTTAACCCAAGTGTACATAAAAAGATTGGTTAATGCAAAAATATCTATGTTTTGGTATTTTAATATTATGCTTAATTGTCTTTATAGAACAAATGTGGTTTTATTATTTTTATCAAATTTAATATTTATATCTTACAGTGTTATATCACATTCTCTTTTGCCAAAAACAATTGTACCTAATCTAACCATATTGCTTCCTTCTTCTATTGCTATTTTATAAGAATTTGACATTCCCATAGATAAAGTATTCATATTTACATTTGGCAAATTCAATGTTTTTATTTTATCAAAAATTTGTTTTGTTTTTCTAAAATATGGTCTTGATTCTTCAGGATTTCCGAATCTAGGACCCATAGTCATTAATCCTTCTAACTTCAAATAATTAAGTTTAGAAATTTCCCTGACTAAATTTTCAACATTCTTATATTCTGGTTTTATACCTGCTTTTGTTATTTCACTTCCAATATTTATTTCTATTAAAACAGAAATTACACTTTTACCTGTTTTTTCTATTCTTCTATCTATAGCTTGGGCTTTTTCCAAAGAATCTATAGTCTGTATTACATCAAAAATTGGGAGGGCTTTATTTATCTTGTTTTTCTGCAAATGACCTATCATATGCCATTTAACAGCATTTGCCTTTTCGCCTAATTCTTGTTTCATTTTTTCAGCTTCTTGAACATAGTTTTCTCCTATGTTTGTCGCACCAGCTTCAATAACTTCTTTGATTTCTTCTGCTAATTTAGTTTTACCTGCTAATACTATGGTTACATAATTAGGTATTTCTTTTGTTATTTTTTGATAATTTTCAGTAATACTCATTTTTTTACTTTTATTTTAGTTATTTTAAATTTCAACTCATTTTAGTCATTTTGTCTCATAATCTGTCGTATCCCGATAGCTGTCGGGAGTGAACGCTTACAATAATATTAATCTGTTTATTTCTTTCATCAAAACCTTTTTTGTTTTAAAACCTGTTATTCTCTTAACTTCTTTTCCGTTTTGAAAAATAATAAGCATTGGAATATTTTTTACTTTAAATTTTTTTGCCAGTTGTTGTTGGTGTTCTACATTAACTTTGGCAACTTGAACTCTTTTATTTTCTTTTTCTGCAATTTCATTTAATATTGGTGTCATCATTTTACAAGGTGCACACCATGATGCCCAAAAATCAACGATTACAATGCCTTTTCTTATTTGCATCTTGAAATTTTTATTATTAAGTATTTTTATTTTATTGCTAGTTTTAGCTTCCTGTATATTGTTCATTTTCTTATAATTATACGCAAAGATAACTATAAAAAGTAAAACAATTCCGATAATAATTAATACTATAAGCATAAATTTATTTTTTTATCCATATTTGATAGTTTTAATGTAATCATTAAAACAAAATCTTTTGTTTTATCCTGATAAGGCAGGTTATCAGCAACAGCATCAACAACATTAATGTTTTTCATCTTTGCTTTTTCCAGTATTGCTTTTGAAGGTTCAATTTCTTGTTTAATCCCCAATGGTTCTGCAAAAATTCCTGTTCCAGCACCTATTTCGACTCCATTTCCATTATCGGGCATAACCTTTTAATAGCACTTAATTCAGATTGAAAAGCATATTCATTTTCAACAAACCAATTATCATATTGATTAGAATAATTATCAAATGGTTCTGTTTTTGACATTATTTATTATTTTTCTATTGGTGATTTTAAAATACCAGATTTTATTGTAAATAATTTATAGTCAGACGAGCTATTATTCCATTCATCTTTAATCCAATGCAGGTGTTTGTTTAGTATATCAGTTGCATTCTCTATTTTTTCGGAATAGATAATTATAGGAATAAAATATTCGTTAACAATATTAATATTTTTGCCAAATTGCATAGAAACTAATACGTTTACTTCTTTATTTTTTAAAAATTTAATAATATCATCGGCTTTATTTTTTAAATTTTCATCAAGTAATTTGAAATTATTAATCTCTTCACTTATCAATACAATTTTGTCTTCAATTTGTTTATATATGAGATATTTATCAGCATATCCAAAATGTTTTTTAATAAATTGATTGTTCTTGTTTACAGCAAATGCAAATTTTAAATTCATAACTTAAGTTTTATTTTTTTATATATTGCTTTCCTTTATTTCAAAAATATTTCCGTTTTTGTCTTTAATAAATATCAAATCAAACATATCTCTTTTTATTCTAATACATATATATCCTTGTTTTATTGCTTTTTCAACAAGCTCTTCTCTCTTTTGTATTGCAATACAAACATGATTATAGCTTTGATTATTTTGCATGTTTGTTACAAAAATCTCAAAAAATAATTTGTCTTTTTGTAGTAAAAAGACAAGAACTTCTTTTTCTATTTTGAAGATATTATTAGCAAGTTCTTTATTTAAAACAAAGCTTTTAACTTCTTCCATCTCAAGAATATTGAAATAAAAGTTTTTAATTTCTTCGGTATCAGTTACAGATAATGCAATGTGTTCTAATTTCATTTATTTTGATTTTAGATTAAGATGATTTCTAATTTCACCCTTGTTCCATTCATCAATTATAATATTTATTTTTTTTTGAATTATTTTTGTGCATTCAGAAATATCTTTATTATTCATTAAAATACAAACAAATTTTTTTTTAATTCGTTTTATATTTGGTCCATAGATTTTGGAAATAACAACTTTAACATTTTCATTTTTTAGCATTTTTGCAACACTTTTAGCTTTTTTAGGGTCAGCGTGAATTTCTTCATCATCTTCTTCTGTTGTATTACTTATCTTTTTTATAAACTTAGCATCAGATAATGAAATTTCATAAATCATATAATAATCCGCATCTCCAAAATGCTTGTTTGTAAATGATTTTCCATTATCAGTTGCAAATGCTGTAATAATTATTTCCATGTATTTTCATTTAATAAATATTCAATAATTCTTATTCCTAAAGCAAATATAATATTTATCATAGTTTTTCAGCTTTAAGTAATCTCACATATTTTTTAAAATAATAACTTTCACTAAATTTATTGAAACTGTGTTCTTTTAATATTGATTTCCAGTCTTTTTCAATAAAATCGAAAGCATATTTACATTCAATTTTTTTAAAAATTATGCGATGATGAAATGGCATTTTACTCATGTCGAATTCTGCAAAATCAAGTATGTTAAAAGTACCTCCTGGTTTTAAATTATTATATGCATTTTTAATAACTATTTTTCTTATTTCATGTGGAAAACCATGTATTACAAAACTGATAAAAATTTTATCGAATTTTTGGTCTAGTTCAAGGGGCTGATCAATTCTTTTATTTATAAATTTTATATTTGAAAATTGCTTACAGTTGTGAGTGAATTTTTTTTCCATGTCTTCCGAAATATCAAGTCCTGTCAATAGTGAATCATCGGACATATATTTATTCATTAATAAAATATTTCGTCCGGTTCCACATCCCATGTCAAGTATTTTGTCATTAGGTTTTACTTCTAAATCCTTAATAGCTTTTTTTATAAAAGGTTTATATAAACCAAAAGAAGTAATGTTCATTACCTTATCATAATGTTTTGCTGAAAATTTTGACAATTCAACGCCTGAATCAGGATAAAGTTTATTTGCTTTATTCATTTTATTCATCTTTATAAATTTTTAAAAACTCTTGCAAGCGAATATCCTGGAGCATCAATTTTTAAGTCCAAAAAATATCCAAATGGTGTTTGTTCAACTTGAAAGCCTGAATTTTTAAGTCTTTCGTCAATATTGTTGAATAATGATTTTGTGAATTTTGGTTCTGCTTTACTTTCCGACAGATGAGCAAAAGAATGTAAAATAATTTTTTTAGTATTATTTTTGCCTGCAATCCATTTAAGATTTTTTAGTAATTTTTTCTTAACTGTTGTTTCATTTTCCTCATCTTCTTTTTCAACCTGAATAAATGCAGTCTGAATATTTTCAAATTTTTTTTCTTCCGAAAAATCAGGCATTGATTCAATAGTTTTAATAGTTGGTTTAAACGAAAAATTGTTCATATATATCATCAATAATTTCATATTTTTTTTATTAATAATTTAAAATGTGTTTTTTAAATACAATTGATTTACAAAAAAATAACTTGAAAATATTATTAAAGATACAATTATAAAAACCGCCGTAAATCCAATATAAAATATCAACAATCCTGCAATTAAAGGAAAAATCGTTGAAAATATTTTACCTGCTCCAGAAATTCCTGCGTAAATTGTACGATTTTCATTTGTTGAAATTTCTAATAAAATTCCATTATTAGAAATTTTAAAAAGAGAAACAAATATTCCTGATAAAATAAAAATAAATTGATAAAAATGTTGATTATTGCTCAATGACAAAGCCAAAACAGGAATAATACCTCCAATAATTAAAGCAATGATCAAAAAAACTTTATAATCAATTTTTTTAGATAGTTTATAAAATATTATACTAGCAAACAGCATGCCTATAATCCTGAATAACAAAAAGTTACCTATTAATTTATATGACAAATCGAAATTGTCTTTTGCTAACAAAATCAAAAATGGTAAAAACCCTATTCCAAGACCAAGAGTATTTATTATCAATAAATAATATTTCAGGTTTTTATTTCTTTTTATTTCTTTTGGGATTAGTTTAAAAAATTCAATTAAATTTTTTTTAACAGGATTTATTGAGCAAATCTCTTTTAAATTCCAAAAACCTAAAGAAGCAATTAACAATAAAATTCCTGCAATTAAAAATAGTAAAGAATAATTCTCAGGGTATTCAAATTGCCTTATAAGATACCTGACAACTATTGCCGATAGAAAGATGCCGATACTTGTTACAATTTCTTTAATTGAAAAAAAATGTTTTCTGCTTTCTTTTTTTACTGATTTCCCAAGGATGTCGATATACGAAACATTGGCATAACTACCACTAAATGAAAATATTGAAATCAGAATAAAAATTAATAAAATTATTGTATCACTTGTTAACGAATGGGAAAAAAAGAACAGAGCAGACATTAATAATAATGCTATAATTCTAAGATTTATTCCCAAAAGCAGGTATTTCAATTTGAGTGAGTTTTTAGATAATATTGGAGCAAATATTAACTGAAAAACACCTGAGCCTCCCAACATGATAGCTGTCAAAAATCCAAGAAGTATAGAATTACCTCCTGCTTTTATGAGCATTGAAGGGATAATTGTATCAACATCCATAAAGTTAGAAGCTAAAGCCAAAAATACTGCATGCCACAAAAAACTTCGGAAATTTATTTTTGAGCGTTTTTCTGAAATTTGCATTATTTAAAAATTTTTTCCCATTTCACTTTTGTTAATCCATATATCTACCTGCATTTACATCTATGACCTCTCCTGAAACATAATCGTTTTCAAGTAAATAAATAACCGTATGAGCTATTTCCTCTGGTTTAGCAATCCTGCTAAAAGGAGTTTGTTTTGATAACTTATTTTTTATGTCTGAAGATAGAAGTTCCGTATCTACCGGTCCTGGAGCTATTGCATTTACAGTAACCCGTGGAGCTAATTCTCGGGCAAGAGCAAAGGTCAAACCAATAATCCCGGCTTTTGATGCTGCATAATGAGAACCAATGGTACCTCCCATTTTACCTGCGATGGAAGATATATTTACTATTTTCCCATTGTTTTTTTCTAATTCTGCTTTAGCTGCTTTACAACAGTTAAAAACACCTGTCAGATTTACATTGATTACATTTTTCCATTCTTTAATACTTATATTTTCAATGGCTGAGTTTGAACCCGATATACCTGCATTATTCACTAAAATGTCAATTTTTCCAAATCTTTTCTTTATAAGCTCCACCATATCTTCAACCTGATTAAAATCTTTAACATTTACCTGTATCATTAAAGTTTTCACATTATGTTCTTTCAATTTTTGACTTGTTCTTTTTTACTTTTTCTTCGTTAAAATTTTAAACAGTAACTACAACTATGCTTGAAAATTTTACCTTAATAAATAAAAACATTAACGGGGTAATCTGGTTTCTATGAATTTAACTTCGACCACGACCTCCACCGCCTCTTCCTTGTCCTCTTCCATCTCGAGGTCCTTTTCCTAATCCTTTTCCCATTCCTTTTCCCCTTCCCATTCCTCTTAATCCTTCTCCCAAACCGCCTTTTGGATCATTAGAATACTGCAATTTTTTTTCTTTGTCAGAATAAATTGCTTGTGTAGGACAAACTGCTTCACATTCTCCACAATCTGTACATTTTACAGAATCAATTTTTGCTTTATCATTGCTCATTGATATTGCTTCAACAGGACAAACATTAATGCAGATTCCACATCCTGTGCATTTTTCTATTTCTATTTGAAACATTTTTTCTCCTTTTTTAAATATTTAGAACCAATAATTTGATGTTCTGTAAGTGCCATAATTATTTATAATTCCCTTAATTTTTTGTTTTTATAAGCATCATAAGCTTTTTTTACTGTCATATCGTTAGCACCAATATAAATTTTAATATTTGATTGTTCGAGAGCAGATGCAGCATTTCCTCCTGGTCCATTCCCTGTAATTAAGATATCGGGGTTTAATTCAAATAATTTTTGAGATGTTTGAGGACCTGCCCCATGTGCCGTATTGGCTATTTCTCTGTTATCAAAATGAGAAAATTCATCTTTTTCTTCATCATAAACAAGAAAAAATTCTGTTCTTCCAAAACGAGGATCCATCATTGAATCCCACTCTGTTCCTTTTGTTGTAAATGCAATTTTCATTTATTTAAAATTTTGTATTTAGTTAATAATTTGCTTTATTTTATCCCAACTTTCAATAACTATATTTTTTAAATTTCCATTATCATATTCAACAATTGTTTGCCCGTTTGTCATTGCTCTTGTAAAATTTTCATCGTAAGGGAAATTTGCAATATGAATAATATTTTCTTTTTTAAGAAATACTTTTATTTCTGCACATACTTTTGTATTAATGTCCGATTTATTAATAATACATCCTGCTTTAATATTGAATTTTTTCACTAATTCATAAACTCTTTTTAAATCATGTAATCCTGAAACACTTGGCTCAGTTACCAAAACTACAAAATTTGCACCTGAAAGTGATGATACAACAGGGCATCCTATTCCTGGAGAACCGTCAACAATTATAATATTTTTATTATTTTTTTCAGCGAACTGTTTAGCTTCATTTTTTACTTTAGCAACTAATTTACCTGAATTTTCCGCACCAATACCAAGTTTTGCATGGAGCATTGTGTTTCCAACTTTTGTTTTGGAATTATACCATTTACCAACATTCTGTATTTCGTTTGTTATTGCATGTTCTGGACAAATCCTTGCACAATATCCGCAACCTTCACAATCTAATGGTTTAACAATATATTTTCCATTTATTACAGGGATAGCATCAAAACGACATACTTCAGCACATTTACCACATTGTGTACATTTGTCCTGATCAATAACAGCAATTTCTCCGCTGTAAAAATCTTCTGATTTAGCAAAATCGGGTTGTAAAAGAAGGTGCATATCTGCAGCATCTACATCACAGTCTGCAACAACAACATCTTTTGCTCCGAGATATGCAAATGATGCAGTAATAGATGTTTTTCCTGTTCCTCCTTTGCCTGATATTATTACTATTTCTTTCATTTTTAATATTTTGTCATTAATTGATAAATTTTTTCTAATTCATTTTTTACTTTAGGAATTTCATTATAAATTAATTTTCCGTGAGAATATAGTTCCGCTATTTTGCGGTTATTAGGTATTTTAGCAATAACAGGAATTTTTTCTTTATTACAATATTCAGTAACATCATTATTTCCAATTCCATAACGATTAATTACAACACCAAATTCCTTTTTTAATATTTTCACTGTTTCAACAGCAAGTTTCAAGTCATGTAAACCGAAAGGTGTTGGTTCTGTAACAAGAATCACAAAATCGCTGTCTTTTGTTGCTTCAATTACAGGGCATGATGTTCCAGGTGGTGAATCATACAATTTTATTACGTTATCAGAAAAATTTTTATCAATATATTCTTTTGTTTGTGAAATTAATGGCACAGCCTGTTCTTCTCCAATGTTTAAACGACTTTCAATAAAATCAATTTTTCCTTTTTGAAAATGTTTTAATTCCCCCATTTTTTTTTGGAACATTGGTAGTGCAGATGTAGGGCATAATTCGGAACAGGCATAACAGCTATGGCATAATTCCGGAAAAACTATGATTTGTTCTTTTATTTGTATTATTGCATGAAAATTACAGGATTTTTGACAAATACCACATAAAGTACATTTATCTTCGTCCCATTTAGGAAACATTTTAAACTTATCTTCTTTTTTTATAAGTTTTCCTTTAATGAATAATCCTGAATTAGGCTCTTCAACATCTAGATCAATTAGAACAACATTATTTTTTTCTGCAAAATATGATGCAAGATTTGTTGCAAGAGTAGTTTTTCCAGTACCGCCTTTTCCGCTTGCAATTGCTATTTTCATTTGTTTATATTTTTGTAATTAACAGGTATTTAATTGTATCCATTTATAAAAAATTTATAATCAGAAATTGAAAAATAGGCTATTTTAAAAATGAGTTTTCCCAAATTTCCTCCCGCCTAAGGCGGAGAGGTTAGGAGGGGCCTTTACTATTATAAACGACAAAATCTCCGCTTTTAACTCCAAGATAATTCCCTATTACATCACATTTTATCATTAAAAGAAAAAATATCTTTTTATTATGAACATTTAATAAGCCTTCCAAATTTCCCTGACCTTTTGATATTATTAGATCTGCCTTATCATAAATATCTATAAATTCATCAGAACATTTATCTAAAATTGTTGAAGGAGCATCATACCCGTTTGAAATTACTTTAACAACTTTATCAATACCAACATATTTTGCATCTTTAATGGTAGCATCATTCATAACAGGATTTCCTTTAACTGCATAATAAACATTTGGATGTTTAATTGTTTCTAAAAAAAGTTTATCCATTACAATTTCACCTGCATTATCGCCGAGAAACAAAATAGTTTTTGACTCCTTAATTTTAGTTTTTAAAAGCAAACTATCATCAATTGCAAAATCGTATGTTAATACTTTATTTACTGTATTGTCGAAATATTTTTGACTATTATTTGAAAAATCAGGAACTGCTGCAACATCCATAATATTTCCGGCTATTGATAATCGCAAAGCTGTATCATAACTATTATCAGACTGCAATACTTTCTTTTTTAAATCATCATATTGCTGCAAAGCCAAATCGTTACTTATTTTTTTTAATTCAATATGTGAATCATATATTTTAGTATAATTAGCAACAATGTGATTAATTTCTCTTGCAGCTAAAGGGGTTAAAATATTTGCATCAACATTTGAAATATATGTAAGAAGTTCGCGTACTATTTGGTCTTTTTCTTCTTCTTTCAAATTAAAATCATCAATCATTTTCTCAGATGATCTTATTAAACAAAATTTGCATTTATAGTTCATGATTATAAAAAACCATTTTAATGATCACAAAGATTTTGCCCTGTTTGAAGTTTATCTTTTAGATATTGTTCAACAAGTTTTTTTGGCGTTTCGGCATTTACTCCTACGTAAACCTCAATATTGTTTTGTGTAAAAAGATTTTGTGCTTTTTGCCCCATGCCACCAGCAATAATTATTTTAACGCCTTGACTCGCTAAAAATTCGGGATAAACTCCCGGTTGATGTACCGGAGGAGTTACAAAATTTTCATTAATAATATTACCATCTTGAGTTTCAATTATTGCAAATTTTTCGCAATGACCGAAATGAGCTGTTAATTGACCATTAAAAGTTGGAACGGCAAATTTTATTTTCATATCTATTTTATTTATTTAATAATTCTTCTCTTATCATATTATGTCCGCATTTTGGACATTTAATTGTTGTGCATTTAACACCTTGTTGGTGTGGTATTTTTTCTCCGCATTTTGCACATACGCAAAAACCACCTGTGCCAAAAGCACCACCATTATTACGACCTTGTCCGCCTCCGCGACCTAATCCTCTGCCGCTTCCTAAACCTTGATTTTTCATATTTCATATTTTTTTAACTATTTATTACTTATAATAAAATTAACATTATCGTAATTGCGAGTATTTATAGATATTGGTACTCGCAATTACGAATTTAAAGGGTTTTCCTATATAAATTATTTAGAATCCGAAATCTGTTTCTCAAGAAATGATATTTGTTCCTTAAGAGCATTTATTTCATTTTCAATTGAATTTTTATCAGTGGTATTCTGATAATTTTGATTTCCGAAAAAGCCCGAACCTCTTCCAAAACCTCTTCCAAAGCCCCTAGCATATCCTCTTCCTCCAGCGAAACCTCTTCCTAAGCCTCTGCCAAAGTTTTGATTATTAGGGGAAATAAAATTTTCATTACTAACGCAATTTCCCATGCGTCTTCCTGTTAAAGGACCATTACCTTCCGGCCCTGTTTTGTCGCCTCTTGGCATAATTACCTCCTTTTTTAAAGTTATTTTCAGCACAACATCTACCATGTCCAAAGCTCCCTGCAAGATTTACAAGGTTTTTTGAATGACATTCCGGACATTCTGCAATTGATTTATTTATATTTATATTGAACATATGACCACAATCATGACAGCGAATAATATTATTCCTAAAATGTATATTTCCGCCCTCTATTGTGAGCATTTTACCATGTATTATTAAGTCTGCTATTTTTTTCCTTGCCTTTTCAATTAACCTTGTAAAAGTTGAACGTGATATTTCCATCTCGTCAGCTGCTTCAGCATGCGACAAAGAAAGACTGTCCGTTAATCTAAAAGCTTCGAATTCGTCAAGATTAAGAACAGTTTTTTCCAATAATTTAGCAGCAACTCCAATAGGTTTAAACTCACTGAAAAGAGGTGGTTCATGAACTATTCTATTTTTTTCTGGTCTTGACATATATATCAAATTATTGCACAAAGATAATGCACATATGTTCATAATGCAAATTTTTTACAAGTTATTTTTATTTTATGATGATATTTTACCTTTTTTTGATACAGGTAAAAACTTTATCTTTGTATGATACTGGTTAAATAAGAGAAAAAAATAAGCTTATGATAAATTTAATAAATTTTAGAAAACAATTACATAAAAACCCCGAATTATCAAATCAGGAAGTAGCAACAGCAAAAATTATCCACAATTATATTAAACAATATTTGCCCGATAAAACATTTATATTTAATACAGGGTCAGCTTTTGTATTTAAAGGACAAAAGAAAGGTAAAAATTTAATGTTTCGTGCTGATATGGACGCATTGCCAATAAAAGAAACTAGCAATATTGATTATGCATCTGTAAATCCAGGGGTTTCTCATTCATGTGGTCACGATGGGCACATGGCTATTTTAACAGGATTGGCTAAAAAAATATCTGTTAACAGACCAAAAAAAGGAAATGTAATATTATTGTTTCAGCCAGCAGAAGAAACAGGCGAAGGAGCAAAAATGATTGTAAATCATTCTAAATTTAAGGAAATAGAACCACATTATATTTTTGGCTTACATAATTCGCCGGGATTTAAAAAACATCAGATAATTATTAAAAGAAATTCTTTTACTTCTGCTTCAAGAGGAATGATAATTAAATTGTACGGAAAAACTTCTCATGCAGCCGAACCGGAAAATGGTGTTTCACCTGTTTTTGCTATAGAAAAGATTATAAACAGGTTTAGTAATGTTGTTGATGAAAATAAGCTGTTTAAGAGCTTTGTTTTATTAACCATTACCCATATTAAATTAGGAGAAGTAGCTTTTGGAACAAGTCCGGGGTATGCAGAAATAATGTTAACATTGCGTTCATACACAAATGATGATATGAATGTGCTTGTAAAAACTGTTGAAGAATTAACGCAACAAATATCATTAGAAGAAAACCTAAAACACGAAATATCATACACCGAAATATTCCCTGCAATAAATAATAATGATTATTGTATTGATGCGATTATTGCCTCGGCAAAAGAGAATAAATACGAGATATTAGAAATGAACAAAGCATTTAAATGGTCTGAAGATTTTTCGTATTTTACAGAAAAATATAAAGGAGCATTCTTTGGTTTGGGTGCAGGAGTCAATCACCCACAACTACATAGTTCTGAATATGATTTCCCCGATGAAATAATTGAGACCGGAATAAATATGTTTTATGAAATTTATCGAAAAATATTAATGTAAAAGCCCCTCCTAACCTCCCCAAAGGGGAGGAACCAGAGCCAAAACATTACCATGAGTACTCGGGACAGGTTTTATGATTATAACTCTGCACCAAGAGTACAGGATTTTAATATAATCAATCATTTTTCATTTTTTTAGACCGAACTCTAAAATATTTCAAATTATTTTTTGTATTTTCACACACTCAAAATAAAAAAATATCAAACTAAATATCTATGAATGTGATAGAAAAGTATAATCCAAAAAATCATATCAGAATTGTAACTGCTGCTTCTCTTTTTGATGGGCATGATGCAGCAATTAATATTATGCGCAGACTCATTCAAAGAACAGGAGTTGAAGTTATACATCTTGGGCACAACAAATCGGTGCAAGAAGTTGTAGATTGTGCAGTGCAGGAAGATGCACAGGCAATTGCCATAACATCGTATCAGGGAGGTCATATTGAGTATCTTAAATATATGTACGACCTGCTTAAAGAAAAAGGTTGCGGACATATAAAAATTACCGGTGGTGGCGGTGGAGTAATTCTTCCAACAGAGATTAAAGAATTACATGATTACGGAATAGCTCGTATTTATTCTCCCGATGATGGAAGAAAAATGGGTTTACAAGGTATGATAAATGATACCGTAAAAAAAGCTGATTTTCCTGCAGGAAAAAATGTTGATATTAGTATAGCTAAACTAAAATCAAAACCTGCCTGCCCGCAAGGCAGGGATATAAATACTATTGCAAGAAGTATTTCTGCTGCCGAAAATTTTCCTGAAGAAAATGAAAAAATAATTAAAGAAATTCGGGATGAAGCCGCTAAAATAAATACTCCAATAATTGGTATTACGGGTACAGGAGGTTCAGGAAAATCGTCAATGGTTGATGAGCTTGTTCGTAGATTCTTATTAGATATCCCCGATAAAAAAATTGCAATAATTTCTGTTGATCCTTCTAAAAGAAAAACGGGCGGAGCATTACTTGGCGACAGAATTAGAATGAACTCAATTAATAATGATAGAGTTTATATGCGTTCCCTTGCAACAAGGCAATCAAATCTTTCGATGTCGATGTACGTAAAAGATGCGGTAAGTATTGTAAAAGTTGCAGGTTACGATATTATTATTCTTGAAACCTCAGGAATTGGACAATCCGATACCGAAATTGTTGACCATTGCGATATTTCAATGTATGTAATGACACCGGAATTTGGAGCTCCAACTCAATTGGAAAAAATTGATATGCTTGATTTTGCCGATATTGTTGCATTAAATAAATTTGACAAAAAAGGTTCCTTAGATGCTTTACGCGATGTAAAAAAACAATATTCCAGAAATCACGGATTATTAACTCAGGATACTGAAACTATGCCGGTTTATGGTACTATCGCTTCTCAGTTTAACGATCCTGGAGTTAATGAACTTTACAGAGCATTGATTAAAAAAGTAAAAGAAAAAACGAGTGTTGACTTTAATTCTAAAATGCCAACTACTAATGAACTTTCTGAAAAAATATTTATTATTCCACCAAAAAGGGTGAGATATTTATCTGAAATATCCGACACAATCAGAAATTATAACGAATGGTCTGATAAACAGGCTGAAATAGCACAAAAATTATATAGTATTAAAGAATCAATACTTGTTTTAAAAGAAACAAATGATTCCGATAAAGCAATTGAAAAATTAGAAAAAACATATTCTGATATTGAAAGAAAACTAGATATCAATAATAAAGATCTAATTAAAAATTGGGATAAAAAAACAGAACAATATAAACAAGAATACTATATTTTTAAAGTTCGCGATAAAGAAATAAAAATTGCAACACATACAAAATCATTATCTCACACAGAAATTCCTAAAATATCATTGCCAAAATATAAAGGATGGGGAGATATTTTAAAATGGAACTTACAGGAAAATGTTCCCGGAGAATTTCCTTTTACAGCCGGAGTTTTTCCTTTTAAAAGAGAAGGCGAAGATCCAACAAGAATGTTTGCAGGTGAAGGCGGACCGGAAAGAACCAACAAACGTTTTCATTATGTTTCGCTTGGCATGCCGGCAAAGCGCTTGTCAACAGCTTTCGATTCTGTAACTCTTTACGGACAAGACCCCGACAGAAGACCTGATATTTACGGCAAAATTGGGAACTCGGGAGTTTCTATTTGTTGTTTAGATGATGCAAAAAAACTTTATTCAGGTTTTAAATTAACTGACTCCAAAACATCGGTTTCTATGACTATTAACGGTCCTGCTCCAATGATGACGGCTTATTTTATGAATGCAGCTATTGATCAGGAATGTGAGATATATATTAAAGAAAACGGACTGGAAGCAGAAGTAAATAAAAAAATAGAAGAAATATATAAGAAAAAAGGAACTAAGAGACCTGAATATCAGGGCGAAATTCCCGAAGGGAACGATGGTTTAGGTTTATATTTACTTGGCGTAACAGGTGATATGGTTTTGCCAAAAGACATTTATAATAAAATTAAAACAAATACTATTAGCATAGTCAGGGGAACTGTTCAAGCTGACATTTTAAAAGAAGACCAGGCACAGAATACTTGTATCTTTTCTACCGATTTTTCTTTAAAACTAATGGGCGATATTCAGCAATATTTTATTGATAAAAACGTGAGAAATTTCTACTCCGTTTCAATATCGGGTTATCATATTGCCGAAGCAGGAGCAAATCCTATTTCACAACTGGCTTTTACTCTATCCAATGGATTTACTTTTGTTGAATATTATATTTCAAGAGGTATGGACATAAATAAGTTTGCTCCAAACTTATCGTTCTTTTTCTCTAATGGTCTTGACCCCGAATATTCTGTAATTGGAAGAGTTGCCAGAAAAATCTGGTCTAAAGCAATGAAATTGAAATATAATGCTGATGAGCGTTCGCAAAAACTTAAATATCATATTCAAACATCGGGTCGTTCGCTTCATTCTCAGGAAATTGATTTTAATGATATCAGAACAACACTACAGGCAATTTATGCAATTTTTGACAATTGTAATTCCCTGCATACCAATGCTTACGATGAGGCAATTACTACTCCAACAGAAGAATCGGTAAGAAGAGCAATGGCAATTCAAATGATAATTAATCATGAAATGGGGCTTGCCCAAAATCAAAATCCAATACAAGGAGCATTTATTATTGAAGAATTAACCGATATTGTTGAAGAAGCAATAATGATGGAATTTGACAGGCTAACGGAGCGAGGAGGAGTTCTTGGTGCAATGGAAACAATGTATCAGCGGGGTAAAATTCAGGAAGAATCATTGTATTACGAAACCCTTAAACATACAGGAGAACTTCCAATAATGGGTGTTAATACATTTTTATCTTCAAAAGGTTCGCCAACAATTATACCCGGTGAAGTAATTCGTGCAACAAAAAAAGAAAAAGAATATCAGATAGGTATGCTTAACGAATTACATAAAACATGGGAAGATATTGTTCCTGAAAAATTGAAAGAACTTCAAGAAGCAGCTGCCAATAACGAAAATCTTTTTGGCTATCTGATGGAAGTCGGTAAGTATTGCTCAATTGGGCAAATAACAGATGCCTTGTTTAAGGTTGGCGGACAGTATAGAAGGAATATGTAAAAGACCATTTTAATTTCCCCAAAGGGCATTTAATTGTAAGCTTGTGGTATTCGGGATTACTTAATCGTAAGAAAAATTATTAATTTTTCGGGTTAATTCTTATTCAAACAACACTTTTTATATTTTTTTCCACTACCACAAGGGCATGGATCATTACGACCTACATTAGGTGGTTTTATTAATGGCATATCATCAACAGTTTCATAGTCATCGTAATCTTTTTCTTCCACATTATAGCCCGCCCATGTTGAAACAATATGCTTATATCTTTCAGCAATTGTCATAATTTCTTCTTTCTTACCACTATTGTCTCTGTCATTAAATGATTTTTCCACATCATCATAAGTTCCACATATACCTTCTCCTGCTATTCCTTTATCATATAATTTTTTTATTAAAGGGAGCAATTCTGTTGCATCTAAATCTAAGAGCTGCCATACAATTAATCCGATAAGGTCACTATCAATAATGTTGTCATCTATTGTTTTTGAATAATATTCTTCAAGAACCGATTTAAACCAATCAATTATTTCCTGTTTGCGTTCGGGTTGATGAAAAGCTACTTGTTCTGCTAATCTAGATATTTCAGATTTAGCAAATGGATAAATCCCTTTTTCCATCATAAAATCTCTACATATATCAAGCTGATTAGATGCTATTTTATATAATGGCTCCCATAAAGCATTTGTTAGCATATCTCCAAAATACAAATCAAAAAAATCACGGTCTTTTCTAAATAATTCAAATATTTTCGGAAGGCTTTTGTCAGCCTTTAGTTCACCAAGTAAAAAGATTGCATGAACAGCAAAGTTCATTTCTTCTTCATTCCATCCTTCATTTTTTGTTTTATTATAAAAATATCCATAACGCTTGATACTGTCTTGCAAAACCTTTTCAAGATCTTTGATTAATGTTTCTCTTGGCAAAGACAATATGTTATTAAGAATTTCTTCCTCAATGTACAGACCATTTTGATAAAGTAGATTTATTTCGGGATGTGTAAAAACTGGCGGTTTAGTATTTTTTATAGCTTTAGATGTTTCTTTAACATGTACTTCTATAGCATCTTCTTGTTCTTTTTCAAAACGTTTTGCGCCTTTTTCCATTCTATATCCCAATAAATATTTTTGAGCTGTTTCGGTATCAAAAGAATCGGGGCTTATTTCTTTTATAATCTCAAATCTTATTTCGGCTTCTTCGAGATTATCAATAGCACAAAAATAGAGTACAGCTATTTTATAAAATCCTGTTACTTCTGCTATATGAAAAGTATCACGATTTGGATATAAAAATTTTAATTCCATTTCCTTGCATAATATTTCCGGAATTTTTTCATATTGTTCTTTTTCATAATATTCTGCTGCAAGATTCAGTTTGCCAAACAAATAATCGGGATGTTCTGAAATAATCCAATGGTTAATTTCTTGTGCTTTTTTAGTATCACCTCTTTCATTATACAATACAGATAAGTAATTTTTTACTTGCGGATTTTTTGGATGTTTCTCTATTAATTTAAGAAGGTTATCAATTCCAGATTTTTTGCCTTCTAAAGCAATTTCATAAAGATTTTCCATTTGTCTTTTTAAATCAGGTGTTATGGCATTTTCCTTATCCATAAAATCAGGATTGCTTGTTATGTTATAACCGTAAATTTTTAAATTATCTTCCATTTTTATTATTTACTTATTCCACTCAACAGCAAAAGTTTATCTTTCGTTGTTTTTGTAAGGTTGTTAATATCCTGTAAGTTTATTATTTTATCTGCCAGTAATTCGGCAATAATGTACAAATATTTAGAACCACTCATCCTATCATATCTTCTCGCAATATGTTTGTCATAATTAGTTAATGATTTATATAGTTTCAAATACGCATCTTTATTATCAAATTGATTATTTTTCCATTGCTCAATTATTTTACTTTGCTTTTCTATGCCGGTAGCATATTCCTGCATCAGACCTTTTTCAATAATTTGACGGGCAAGTTTTTTTTCTGCTTTTGTTAATTGTAGTGCATTCATTTGTTTGAACTATGATTATTTAAGTTTTTTCGGATATTGGTTGCAGGAATGTGTTTTCGTTTATCATTTCTATACAGTTTTTTAATGTTTGGTTTTCTGCCAAAAGAAACCATTGTTCATTATGTCTAAGATATGATAAATCGAAACTGTCTTTATCGGTATACTCTAATCGTACTAATTTTACCTCAAATTCATCTACAATTCTATCTGGAAATTCAGATTTGAATTTTTCACATAAATAAAAATACTTCCGATACCATTTTGTATAAATATCAATTAAATAGTTATATTTTTTGTCAGGATTTTCTGATATACATTTGTCTTTAAGAAATTCAACTAATGGTTGAAAGTTAGAAGATACTTCTTTTTTCTCAGAATTAGTAAGATTTATTGCTAATTTGTTTTGAGGAGTTGATGTCCAAATTTTTTTAATTGGTTTTTTCATAGTCTTTAGAAATCTTCAGTATACTCATTATACAAATCAAACAAAAACTCAATTCGTGCTGTTTCGTTTGTAAAAACTTGTGGGCGGTAGCACAAATCTACAGCTTTATCTAATTCCTGATGTGCTTTTACCAATTTAGGAGGCATGCTTAAAGGGTCGTAAAGATCTGCAAGGCTACTATCTGGAAACTCTGCCCTTGCATCAAGCACCTTTTGTGCTTTTGCCTCTACTGCTTTTTTGTTTTTATCGCTTATATCTTTTGGCCAAGGGAAATTGTTGTAAACAATAGTATTAGAATAACTATAATCACTTTTCAACCTTCCAGCTACATTTTCAACCCATAGCATATGAAAATTAGACATTAATAAACCAAATGAAAATAGAGATGCATTTGGAAAAGCAAATACTTTATCTGTAATAATATTATCTTTTTTCACAAAACCAATAGGAATGTATTTCCTTCTTTGCGAACTAACTTTTGGGATTACAAGAAAATCTGTTTTAGGCTGTCTTTCTTCGCCAAAAAGCGAAGGATAACTTGCCATTTCTTTAGTTTTTGTTCTAGTACTTTCTTCTCTAAATTCCTTAATTAATTCTAATCTATCTTTTAATATTGTCGACTTTCTTAATATTTCTGGTTCTATAGTTTTCAACCAGAAACACCACCTATATTTATTATTTATAAACTCATACGAACTTAAAAATCTTTTTATATATGGTTTTAGGAAAGGCTCTTTTAATAAACATTCTTCTTTTTCTTTAGTTGATAATATTAAATACCCCCCATCAAGCAAAGCACTACCTACACCAATTTTTGGAACAGAACAAATAGGGTTTGTTCTTTTTTTTAAAAATACTGTTGACGCATTTGCTAAATACTGATTAATATTCGACACTTTTCTTTCTACAGGGTCTCCTTTTTGATTTTCATATTCAAATAATAGTTTTTTCTTAGAACTGTTTTTAGAAAAGCATATAATTACCACATGCACTGCGGCATTTCCTTTTGCTTCATTTCTCCAAACAAATGTTCTGTGTGCAACATTAATATACAGTTTTTGGTTGTATAGCAGTTCTTTCCATAAAATATTTGCTTGTTCTCCTTGAGCTATAGAATTCGTTGAAACAAATCCTACAGAAATATTAGTATTGGTTATATATTTTGATGCCTTTAAATACCAAGCAGCTACATAATCTAAATTTCCAGCTCCTTTTACTCCATCGAAAACAATACTCATATCTTCTTTCTGTTCTTTATCTTGATATGCAGTACCATAGAACGGAGGATTACCCATTATATAATCTACCTTGCCTTTATTTTTAGCACTCCAATTATCTTTTTGGGGTAGTTGTCCTTGTGTAATATTTACTGCTTTGGTATAAACATTAATAGTTTCGTAATGTGCAAGGGGTTCGTTTAGTTGTGTAATATTTACCCTATTAGCTGTTGCATCCAGATTATCGCCTTCTACCAATATATCCCAATCAATACGCAGAGCATTGCCATTAACAATAGTTGCAGATTTGCTTAAAGGCAATCGTGCAAAGTATTGTCCAAACTCTTCGCTAATAAGCATATTCATTTGGTGGTCCATAAGCCAAAGTGCTACTTCGGCAATTTTTGCAGGCCATTCGTCGTATTCTATTCCATAAAACTGGTCTACATCAAGCCAAATAATCTCCGAAACATCTAACCAACCCTGCCCTGTTTTGTGAAGTGTTCTTAATATTTCGAGTTCGAGCAATCGTAATTCACGATAAGTAATAACCAAAAAGTTTCCGCATCCACAGGCAGGGTCTAAGAATTTTAGTGTAGATAGTTTCTTATGAAACTCTTGTAGTTTTTTAGTATTGTTTTTTACTTTCTTAAATTCTTCATGTAATTCATCAAGAAATAAAGGTTTAATCAGCTTTAATATATTTTTCTCGGAAGTATAATGTGCACCTAAATTTCGGCGTTCTTCGGGGTTCATTACAGATTGAAACATACTACCAAAAATAGCAGGAGATATTTTTCCCCAATCAAGCCCACTTGCTTCTAACAGAATATCACGCATACTACTATCAAAAGCAGATATAGGCAAAGGCTCTTCAAACAATTTGCCATTTACATAAGGAAACTGGTCTATGCTTTCGTCGAGAGTTTTAAGTCGCTTTTCTCTGGGAGTATTAAGCACCTGAAAGAATTGAGCAAGTTTTGCACCCAAATCGCTTGCATCTTCATTTGTTTTTTCTTCAATAAAGAACTTAAAAATATCTTTTTCGAAAATACCTGTATCGTCGGCAAACAAACAGAATAGAATACGCACCAAAAATACCTCTAATGGATGTCCTTCGTATCCGCTTTCCTCTAACTTGTCGTGTAGCTTACCCATAAGATAAGCAGCCTTAATATTTACTGGGTCTTCTTCTTTGTAAGTATGCTTTTGGTAGCCGGCTATAAAACCAAATAGTTTTACATTTTTGTAAAAGTCTTTTATCTCAAATATATGCTCTGTGCGTTCGTCGAGGTCGTATAGTTTGAATTGTGCAAAATCTGATACCAATATATACTTTGGCAAATCGTGGTCTTTTATTCCCGGAAAATAATCCTGTGCTTGTGTATATGCTTTTTCAAGGTCTTTTCCTTTTGATTTATGTTCTACCAAAAGTGTTCCTTTCCAAAACAAGTCTATAAAACCTTGTTTGTCCTCCAGTTTCTTCACAGGTTCTTCAAATGTTGCTACTCTGCGGCGTGAAATACCAAATACATTAAAAAAGTCGTTCCAAAAACTGTCTTTCTCTGCTCTTTCTCTTTTTTCGCCTTCCCACTCTTTGGTAAATTTAAGTGCTCGGTCTTTAATTTCGTTCCAGCTTAATGCCATTGTATATTTCTTTTAGGCTTTAAAGATATAGAATTTATTGCATTGTTTAAAATGCTTTGCATTTTAGTAGTTTGGAAACTGCTTTTTATTTGCGGAGGAGTTAATAAATTGTATTTTCAATAGTCCATTCACCTTTATCAAAACTTGAAAAAATTGTTGCATCTACTACACAAGGATAAATTTTTGCATTTTCACATAGTATTTGAAAACCGTCTAAAACAAAATGATAATATGCTTTGTCTTGAAGTGCTGTTGAGGTCAATAAGACTGGAAAACCAAATTTATTTAGCCATCCTGTTATTCTAGAGTCTATAGGTACTTCGTATTTTGTTAGTCCTAAAGCTTGCAAGAAATTTCTTGATTGTTTAGGTCCAAATCCTTTAAAACTGTTATCAATACTATCAGCTATTGTTCTTTCAATTTCTTTAGAATGTTTACCATGCAGTTTATTCTCTAATTCAGCTATTATTTCCCATTTAGTTAGTTCAAGATAATTAAAGTTTTCAGTAAAGAAATTAGGTATTTTATTAATAAAACGGTTTAGTCCATTATTAAGCATTGTCTGCTTTATTAAATTATTAATATTCTCGCTTTTACTGATAACAGAATATGTTAAAGGGAAAGGTTTTTTCTGAAAGAATAAGCCAACTTTAGTATTTGGCCCAGATGGTTGTTGACTTGTCAACAAACACATTAATAAATTTTTAATGATAGTTTCTTTGTCAATACAGATGCCTTGTCTATTGATATTTCGAGATATAATCATATCTACGAATGGATTTCTATTTTCTTCGACAAATTTTATCAACTTGTCAATATCATTCTTTTCTACAATCCAATTTATTTTCATTGTTATTTACTTTTTATTTACGACTTAGTCTGGAGACCAAACTGAGTAAGGATTAAATTTTCACTTTAATTTTTTTTCCAAATATTTAATAATTCTATTAATATTACCCTTTGTGGTTTCAGAAAATTTAAATTCTTTCTTAGTCATTAAATTTTCTTGAATTGATCTATTAAAATGTGTTTTGTTATACTTTTTAGAATCAGAATAGCAGGATTTTTGAAATTTAAGTAAATCTGTAGTTAAAAATATATCCTCCATTTTTTTATTGCTCCAGTCTGATTTTATATTTTCTAAAGTATGTATTTTATTTTCTAATATAATTCCGAACTTATTTATATATCTTTCTTTCTGTTTACCACCTTCTTTATCAGAATCCAACATAATAATAAAATTTCTACCCCAACCAATATGAAGACTGATTAAAGTATCAAGGTTTCCTGAGCCAGTACTTGGTAAAAGTGAAAGACAATTTTCTTTTTTAAATATCACTTTCTGAAAATATTCAAGTGTATAGAAATCATTTTTGCCCTCTAATAAAATACAATTTGGTATTAACTCTAAATCGCTTGGAGCATAATCTAAAACATCAAGAATGGGCTGAAAATAAGCAGTATTATGTGGATGATTTAATACAAAACTTCGATAGGCTTCAATTGTTATTTTTGTCTTTTTGACATTATACTTTTCTGGTTGATCTATATTAAGTCCATTATTTTTAACCACATATGTGCTCTCAAGCCAATGTGGATTAATGAGATGATGACTATGGGTAGTATAAATGATTTTGGAATCCTTAATTAGATTCTCAAAACTCTCCAATAATTGTTTTTGTGCAGATGAATGAAGATTTGAAGCTGGTTCATCAAAAAGAAAAATAATGTTTTTCGGTGTTTCTTTCCTAAATGGCCTAAATTGAGTAAACAATAGAAATGTAAAGAACCAACGAAAGCCTAACGACCTTTCATTAATTTGATAAATCCCATCTTCAGATTCAATTTCAAATTCCAAATATGTTCTGTTATCTGAAATTCCATATTTAAGAACAATCCTTGTATCTAGAATATTCCGTTTAAATATTCTATTCCATGCTTCAAATACAACGTCAGTTACTTTTCTTTCCATTAGTTGTATCATTCGACTTAGACTTTTTCGATCGCCTTCATCTTCACTATAAATTCTATCAACTAGATGTGTTTTGATATTTGTATTATTTTCTAAAGAATATAAAATATCTTGAATTAAATCTAAATAGAAATTTTCCTTATTAGTTATCTCTTCATTTGATTCTAAATATATCTTCGTTGGGAAATCAAACAAAAAACTAGGAAAATATAATATGCTGGGGATAAGCTCCTTGCATAATGCGGCTAGCTTTATGTTCGCTTTTGGATGGTAATCACCTCCAATAATTTCGTATTTATTTCCTGTTTCTGTTTTCAACTTGCCAGAAAAACCAGACCATAGTGAATCGAGTTCAACAAATTTTGAATTCTTATATCTATAATGTCTATAATATACAACTTTCTTCGTTGGTTTAATTTTTTTAAAAATAGTTTTCTTTTCTGCAAACTCATTAATTTTTTCAACATCCTCTTTCTCTAGTTTAAGAGTAATGGTTAATGTAATAGTTTCATTAAAATTATCTCTTTTACTCACTGGAATTAATGAATCTAAGTTCTTTATTATGGCTCCCGGTAACTCTAATGCACTTACATCATCATTTTGTGGGTTGAATAAATTCATTGCTTGTAGTATAGTTGTTTTTCCACTTTCATTTAAACCTACAAGTGTGTATATATTTGCATCAGGTGATTTATCAAAATTTATAGTTAAATCATCAATTCCTTTAAAATTTTGTATTCTGAAAGATGTGAATTTCATTTATAATCTTTTTAATTAATAAATTTGTATTCCTCTCCATCTAAAAGAGGGTAATCTTTTAAATTGTTTTCTTTTTCAACTTGCTGTGCAAGTTACAGAAAATAAACGAGAAAAAAAAGATATATTGACAATATTTGCTTGTTTTGATTATCCTACAACATTTTGACTTCCCTTCGACTCCGCTCAATGTAAACGCTCAGGATTACAAATAAAAGAGGCAGATTGCCACGCTCCACTCGCAATGACGTTAAAATGAAGCTTGTCATTTTGTCACCAAAAACAGTTAGAAGTCTAATAAACAGCAAAATTGAATAGCTTACAAGCTATATTGTTACGATAAACACGAATACCGTTTGCATATACATGGCTCCCGTTGCCATATGCACGGCTTCTGTTACAGTATACACGGCATCTGTTGCAGTAAAACCCGAGTCTGTTGCCATATACACGGCATCTGTTGCCATCCCACCCTATTCTGTTGCCGTATACACAAGCTCTGGCATGACATATAGGCAGTCCGTTTGCTTTCCGCCCTAATCCATTTGCTTATACATGCAGTCCGTTTGTTCTTCGCAGTAATCCATTTGCTTATACATGGAATCTGTTTGTCCCTCGGAGTAATCCATTTGCTTATACATGGAATCTGTTTGCCTTTCGGAGAAATCTGTTTGCTTATGCATGGCCTGGGGATGTTTATACATGTAATCCGTTTGCATCCTCCTAATGAATAAATCGAGTTTAATATTTGTACTGCACTAAAATATAATGCTTAGTTTAACCAATGTATTAAATTACTCCAAATGTTTTTTAATATCATTAAGCTTATTGGTAAAATGCATTATTTTCAATATATCTTCGTTCGTAATCTCTGTTTACATCGTTAAATTATTGATAATGTTTAACAAAATTACTTTAAAAAAAACCGATTTCCGTTTATATGGGAATGTATTTTTTAATTTTATAGATAATAGTTATTGATGTAATTACTTTACAATCCTAATCTCAACTCCAAATTATAATATGCAAAATAAAAACATAAAAAATTATTTTATACCTGAGGTTTTTTTACATTTTCCAAAATTTATAAACCCGCTTAGCGGTTTGGAACCGCTTAGCGGATATGGGTAGATATAAAACTCTCTGAAATAATCTAAGGTTTATATGAAACAAATTGTTGACTGGATGGAACAGTTTTGCTGTATCACGAAAGTGTATAATAATATCCGCCAAGCAACTATTATTCGTATCCTGTAATATCTTTATTGCTTAGTTCTACTAAATTGTAGGATTTAAAAAGTCTTATTATTTCTTCAAAATTTTCTTTAAACAATTTGATTAATTCTTTGTTTTTGATATTGCCGGTAGAAATCCATAAAAGTTTTGCAGGTGTGTTTTTTAATATATGTGAGTCAAAGAAGTCTAAGTCTTTAGTTACAACAATTCTTTCTTCTTTGTCTGCCAGTATTCTAATTTCGCTGTCTTTGGTTCTTTCACGATTTTGCATATCATCAGTGTGGATAACATCAAAGTCGTATTTTTTGATATATGTTGCTAGTCTATAGGGTAATTGTGCATCAACAAGAAATTTCATGCTAAAACTTTATGTATGCTTTTTACTTTGGTTAATCTTGAAGCAAATACTAAACAGGCTTTGATGTCATTTTTAGTCAAAGCCGGATAATCTTTAATTATTTCTTCAGGCGTCATCCCTGTTGATAACAAGTCTAAAATCATGGACACAGGATACCGCATATTTCTTATAGTTGGTTTACCATGGCAAATGTCAGGATTAATTGTAATATTTTTTAAGAGAGTGTTTTTCATCTGTTTATAATTTATTTATTTTGCCAGATGTAATACCCATAATAATCATTGTCGGTTGGTTTGCAATTTATTACTAATGGGTATTTCATATTATGAATTATTTTTTATTTGGTAAAGATACAAAAAATTGTCAATCTGTTTTAATAAATTTAATTTTCAGCACTTATCGCAAATTTTGCGAAAAGTGAACTTTTAAGTACATTTCCGCTTAGCGGATAAACAATCAGTTAACAATAACCCTATTGTCAGGTATTTTTAACAATATTTTTATTGCCATACCTGAAGCGACATATATTTAGCTGATTTTGTGGAGTATAGAATGTTTTGTTTTGAAATTTAAATATTCTATTGAGACTACTCCAAATGTTTTTTAATATCATTAAGCTTATTGAGAGCCTCAACAGGTGTTAGATTATTAACATCAATTTCTATAATTTCGTCTCGAATTTGTTTAAGCACGGGGTCGTCAAGTTGGAAAAAACTTAATTGAAAACCTTCGCGTTTTTCTGCTAACTCATCTATTGGTTTGCCAAGTTTATCTTTTTTGCTTGAACTTTCAAGGTCTAACATTATCTGATTTGCTCGTTTTACAACACTTTTGGGCATTCCTGCCATTCGTGCAACATGAATACCAAAACTATGTTCGGTGCCACCACGTTCAAGCTTTCGGATAAAAATTATTTTATTATCTATTTCTTTTACAGTAACATTATAGTTTTTAATTCGGGAAAAAGATTTCTCCATCTCGTTAAGTTCGTGATAGTGTGTGGCAAACAGTGTTTTGGCTCTTGCCTTTGGTTGTTCATGAATATACTCTGCAATAGCCCATGCTATTGAAACACCATCATAAGTACTGGTTCCCCTTCCAATTTCATCTAATAATATTAAGCTTCTTGAAGAAAGATTATTTAGGATACTGGCAGTTTCATTCATTTCTACCATAAAGGTAGATTCGCCGAGTGAAATATTATCGGAAGCACCAACCCGGGTAAATATTTTATCTACTACACCAATTTTAGCTTTTTCTGCCGGCACATAACAACCAATTTGAGACAGGAGTGTAATTAAAGCAATTTGTCGCAATAGTGCAGATTTACCTGCCATATTGGGACCTGTTATCATTATTATTTGTTGTTCTTTTGTGTCGAGAAAAACATCATTTGGAATATAGCTTTCGTCATCGGGTAATTGCTGTTCAATTACAGGATGTCTTCCCTGTTTTATGTCAATTGTTTCGGTATCGTTAATTTCCGGTTTTGTATATTTATATTGTTCCGAAATTTTTGCAAAAGACAATAAACAATCTAATCGGGCAATTAGCGAGGCATTTAATTGTATAGTAGAAATATAATCGGCAAGACTTAATACAAGTTCATTAAATAGTTTTGTTTCAAGCACCTGAATTTTTTCCTCGGCACCCAATATTTTTGTTTCAAACTCTTTTAATTCTTCGGTAATATATCGTTCAGCATTTACCAGTGTTTGTTTTCTGATCCAGGTATCGGGTACTTTATCTTTATGAGTATGTGTAACTTCAATATAATATCCAAAAACATTATTAAAGGCTACTTTTAGAGATGTAATATCAGTATTTTTTCTTTCCCTTTCCTGTAATTTTGTAAGATAATCTTTACCGGAATAAGCAATTTCTCTTAATTCATCAAGTTCTTTGCAAACCCCCTTGGCAATAACATTTCCCCTGTTAAGCATATTTGGAGGGTCGGGCATTATTTCTTTTTCTATTTTTTCAATTATTGTTTCACAAGGATTTAGCTGCTCTCCAATTTTATTTAAGGTGCTTTCTTTGGCTTGTTTACAGTTCTTTTTTATTGGTATAATTTCATTAAGGGCATTTTTAAGATGAACTACTTCTCTTGGTGTTATTCTTGCAACTGCAACTTTCGAAATAATTCTTTCAATATCACCAATATGCTTAACGGAGGTATCAATTTCTTCTTTTATATCTTTATGTTCAATAAAATATTCAACAATATTAAGGCGGTCGTTAATTGGCTGAATATCTTTTAAGGGTAGAGCCATCCAACGCCTTAACATTCTTGCACCCATTGGCGAAACCGTATGGTCAACAACGCCGAGAAGTGTTTTAGCCCCTTCGTTAATTGAAGCAAAAAGCTCTAAATTCCTGATAGTAAATTTGTCTAACCAAACATATTTGTCTTCTTCAATTCTTGACAAGTTTGTAATGTGCTTAATTTGATGATGGTGTGTAATGTCTAAATATTGAAGTATTCCTCCGGCAGATATTATTCCAAGTTTCATGTTTTGTACACCAAAACCTTTTAATGACCTTGTTTCAAACTGTTTTAACAGTCTGTCGTTTGCTGCATCTTCGGTAAATATCCAGTCTTCTAATGGATAAGAATAAAACTTTGTTCCGAAAATATCATTAAACTCATTTCTTTTGCTTCGTTCAAAAAGTATTTCTTTGGGCTGAAAACTTTGTAGTAATTTATCAATATATTCATATCTTCCTTCTGTTGTATGAAATTCGCCTGTTGAAATATCTAAAAAAGCAAGCCCTGCAATACTTTTTTCCAAATGAACGCATGCCAGAAAATTATTTTTTTTGTTATCTAATACATTGTCGTTAAAAGAAATTCCGGGAGTAACAAGTTCGGTAACTCCGCGCTTTACAATTGTTTTTGTAAGTTTCGGGTCTTCTAATTGTTCGCAAATAGCAACACGTTGTCCGGCTCTTACCAGTTTTGGCAAATATGTATCAAGAGCATGGTGTGGAAATCCTGCAAGATCAACAAAACTTGCTTTACCATTTGCTCTTTTTGTAAGAGTTATTCCAAGAATTCCGGCAGCTTTTATAGCATCATCAGCAAATGTTTCGTAAAAATCTCCAACACGAAATAACAAGATAGCATCGGGGTGTTTTGCTTTTATCTTGTTATATTGCTCCATTAAAGGAGTTTTTACATTTGCTCCTGATCTTGCCAAAATATTTTGTATTTAAAATTTAAACAAATGTACGTGAATTTTTTATTTAATGAATGTTTCAAAGGCTAATTTGCTTTTTATAAGTTGTTAGAAACAAATTTTCATAAGTAAATTATTTTTTTTGAATTTATTGCAATATTTTTCAAACATTAGCACTTAATTTTACGTATATTTTAATAGAAACCACCTTTTAGAAAAGTTATTAATGAGTTTTCAAGATTTTGTGCTTGTTTTTACGTATATTTTAATAAAAGAGCATATATGATAAATTTTTACAAATTTCACATTATTCTTTTTTTTATTTTTATCCAAAGTTTTTCTTCAATTTACAGTTTTGGACAATGTGATACTTGTAATAGTGTAATAACATATTATATAGATTTATCGTCTACTCCCGATTCTGTATGGTTAAGTCCCGATACTCAAAGAGATGGAGTATGTTGTGGAAATCCGGGTGAATGTATTAGATTTATTGTTACAACAAATCCCAGTTCAAATATGTTGGCCTTTGCTATTGCTACACCACCAATTCCTCCAGGGCAGTTTTATCAATACGATTGTGGCCCATTAGTTTCTGCCGGAGAACCTCTCTGTATTTCAGGAACAGGCCCTCATTGTATTATTTATTGCAAACCTGGAGCCGATTTAAGTCAATATACTATTACTGCAAGCCAGTCAGTTTTTGCATCGCCCAATATTGCAATTAATGACGCTGGGTGTACGGGTTTAATTTGGGCTACTGGGCTTGACCCTGCTTCTATGATATGGAACTCTGTTTTTCCTGGAGCTTATGGTGCATACAATTCTTATTTAGACTGTACTGTTGGATGCGATACAGTAGGAGTAACAGCTCAAGCAGGATATCCTCCTTATATTGATTTTGAAGTAAGCGGAAATTTAACAGGTCCATGTAATTTTTTATCTGCAAAAGATACAGTAAGAGTTTATTTTATTGATGATTTTTTTGTTGATATATTCCCCGATTCTGCAGTAATTTGTTTTGGTGCAGTAAATGCTGTTATTACAGCTAATGCCACAGGAGGTGCTCCACCTTACTCATATTTATGGAATACTGCCGAAACAACTCAATCTATCTCAGTAGGAGTTGGCACATATTGGGTTGAAGTTCATGATACTTCGGTTTGTGGTCCTGGTTACGATACAGTTGTTGTAACTCAGCATCTGGCACCTATTACCGCAAATGCTGGCCCCGACCAAATTGTATGTGTTACAAATCCAAATGTATCTTTAAATGGAAATGTTACTGTTGCAACCGGAGGTGTTTGGTCTAATGGTAATGGGTCTTTTCTTCCAGATTCTGCAACATTAAATGCAACATATATTCCTACAGTTGCTGAAATCGCAGCAGGCTTTGTAACTCTAATTTTAACAACAACGGGTAATGGAGGTTGTCCTGCTGTTTCAGACATTATGACTGTTATATTTTTACCCGAACCAATAGTTGATGCAGGCCCTGATCAAACTGTTTGTGCAAACAATTCTATGGTGAGTTTAACGGGAACGATTTCTGGTGGTGCTTCACAAGGAATATGGACAACATCGGGTTCCGGTGTTTTTGCCCCTTATGATACTTCATTAAATACTACTTATACGCCAAGTGATGCAGATACAGCAGCAGGTTCTGTTGTTATTGTATTCAGTTCCACTGATGGCTGTACAACAATTTCTGATACAATGATAATCACAATTTATCCTGCACCTTATGTATATGCGGGTCCCGATCAGTTTATTTGTGAAAATGATTTTGATGTTAATCTTGCAGGTTCTGTATCAGGAGGAGCATCCACAGGAATATGGACTAGTCTTGGTTCTGGTTCTTTTTCCCCAAACAACACAGCCTTAAATGCGATATACACAATGAGTTCTGGTGATACCGCTGCAGGTAGCGTTGTTTTAATTTTAACTTCTACCAATAATGGAAATTGTAATCCTGTTAATGATACAATGGTAATAATAATATTAGATGTTCCAATTGTAGACGCAGGTCCTGACCAAATAATATGCAGCTACGAAGCAGTTTCTTTAAATGGAATTGTTATAGGAGGAAGTGGAACAGGAATATGGACTACACCCAATGGAACGGGAACATTTGACCCTGATCATACAGATTTGAATGCAACATATAATCCGGGAATAAATGATTACATTAATGGAACAGTAACATTGGTATTAACTTCTACCAACAATGGAACCTGTTTGCCTGCCTCCGATAATTTAGTAATATCTGTTCAGCCAACACCCGTTGTTTTTGCAGGACCAAATCAAATTGTTTGTGCAAATAATTCTGTTGTATCTTTAAATGGAACAATTACTAACGGGGCAAGCGAAGGAGTCTGGACAAGCAATGGTACAGGAATATTTTCACCGGATGATACTTCTTTGATAACAACATATATTCCAAGTGATGCTGATACTGCAAATGGTTTTATAACTTTGACTTTAACAGCAACAAATGGCTGTGATTCTGTTTCAGATAATATGAACATAATTATTACACCTGCCCCTTATGTGAATGCAGGTCCCGATTTGTTTATATGCCATGGAGATACAATTGTATCTTTAAATGGAATTATTTCTGCAGGAGCAAACACAGGAGAATGGTCAAGTTTGGGAACAGGTTATTTTTCTCCATTGCCAACTGATTTAGGAGCAGATTATATTTTAAGTCCGGTAGACACTGCGGCAGGGACTGTTACTTTAGTGCTTACTTCAACAAATAATGGAAATTGTAATCCTGTAACAGACACAATGGTAATAGCAATTACAACTATTCCAACCGTAGATGCAGGACCCGATCAAACTATTTGTGGAAATATGATTGCTGCCCTAAATGGGATTGTTTTAGATGGTTCGGGTACAGGAATTTGGTCAACAACTAATGGAAGTGGTTATTTCTCTCCAAGCGACACTTCGTTAATTACAAGCTATATACCTAGCCCTAATGATACAATAACAGGTTCTGTAACAATAGTTTTAACGGCAACAGATGCATGTATGCCAGGTAGCGATGAATTGATTTTAACCATTTTACCTGCTCCTTATGTAAATGCAGGTCCCGATCAAGTTGTTTGTATTGATAATCCTAATGTTTCACTTACAGGTGTTGTTTCATCGTGGGCAGCTCCGGGTTTATGGACAAGTTCAGGCTCGGGAACATTTTTACCGGATAATTCCACATTAAATGCTACTTATGTTCCAAGTGCTTCAGATATAACAAATGGTAGTGTAAACATAATACTTATGTCAACTAATAATGGGCTTTGCGACCCGGGTTATGATACAATGCTTGTTACAATATTACCTCTTCCTGTTACTGATGCCGGACCCGATCAAACAATTTGTGCAAATAATGTTGCCTCTTTAGTCGGACAAATTACCGGTGGTTCGGGTACAGGAATTTGGAGTACTTTTGATGGAACCGGAGTATTTTCACCAAGTGATACTTTACTAAATGCAAGCTATATTCCAAGTGCAAACGATACTGTTTTAGGAAGCATAACATTAACCTTAACATCTACAAACAATGGCAGTTGCTCGGCATCAAGCGATGATGTAATAATTTCATTTTCGCCTGCACCAATTGTTAACGCAGGTGCAGATCAACTTGTATGTGAGAATAATGCTGATGTAAATTTGTCGGGGACTGTTATTTATGCAACAGGAGGTATTTGGTCAACTATGGGTGGTGGTACTTTTTTCCCAAATAATACAAGCTTAAACACAACATATATTCCAAGTATTACCGATATTATTGCAGGGGAAGTTATATTGGTATTAACCTCAACAGGAAATGGAACATGCTTGCCGGAGACAGATACAATGCTTGTTACAATTACACCTGCACCAATTGTGGATGCAGGAGCAGATAAATATATTTGTGAAGGAACAACAAGTGCTTCACTAAGCGGGATTGTGTCAGGTATAACTACAACAGGACAATGGTCAACATTGGGTTCAGGAACTTTTTTCCCTTCTCCAAATCTGCTAAATGTTATATATAATTTAAGCTCAGGAGATGTTACCGCAGGAAGTGTTCCAATTATTTTAACATCAACAAATAATTTATACTGTAATCCTGTTACAGATACAATGGTAATATATATTACAGAAATTCCGACTTCCAATGCCGGACCCGATCAAATAGTATGTGCAAACAATTCAGATGTTTTATTAAATGGCGTTGTTACAGGAACTACAGGCTCAGGAGTATGGTCGGCTTTAAATGGAACAGGAATATTTTCTCCCGACGATACATCGCTTAGCACAACATATTTACCAAGTGATGCGGATACTGCTCAAGGATATGTTACTATTATTATTACGGCCACAAACGCATGTATTCCTGTTACTGATACTATGGAAATTATAATAACCCCGGCTCCTCAGGTTTATGCCGGAACAGATCAGCTTGTTTGCGATAATGTAGCAAGCATATCATTAAGTGGTGTTATTTCAGGTGGAGCCACCGAAGGTATATGGACAACAACAGGCTCGGGAACATTTGTTCCAAGTAATACCGATCTTAATACTTCATATTCTCCAAGCCCTGCCGATACAGCAAATGGCGAAGTATATATTATTTTAACATCAACAAATAATGGCACTTGCAATTCGGAAAATGATACGGTTCAGATAGAATTTGGGGTTAGTCCGTTTGCTGATTTTATATTTCCCGATACTATTTGCTTAAACGAAATAGTTAACTTTATTAATACCTCAACAATTTCTAATGGCTCTATTGTTCTGCATGAATGGAATTTTGGAGGCTCTAATGTTTTTTATACTCAAGATGCTTTTATGAGTTTTACATTACCCGGTATTTATGATGTTATATTAATTGAAACTTCTGATATTGGATGTACTGATACTGTTACTTATCCTGTTAATGTTAATCCTTTACCAATACCTTCGTTTTCTTATTCATCAAATTGTACTTACGATTCAATTTATTTTATTGATACTTCAACACCCGTAATTCAATGGCAATGGATTTTTGGCAACGGAAATACAAGCTCAATTCAAAACCCTGAAGCCCAGATTTATTCATTGCCCGGCGATTATGATGTTTCGTTAACAGTTGTTGATGCTAATGCTTGTTCAAATACCGTGCAGCAGGAAATTGAAGTATATGCAACACCAAATGTTGGCATTAATTTTCATAATTTTTGTGTAGGAGAAATAGCTGTATTTACCGATATATCAACAGTAATTAATGATACAATAATTGACTGGTTGTGGGATTTTGGAGACGGGGCAAGCAGTACAGACCAACACCCAACACACACATATATATCATCAGGGACATTTGATGTAATTTTATGGGCATCAACAGATCATTGTTCAAACAGCGATACCATAACTTTAACAATTGAACCGATTCCTGATATTAATATTTTACCCAGTTTTACACAAGGATGTAATCTTCTGACAGTTGATTTTATAAATAATACTACAGGGGCAGTAACATATCATTGGGATTTTGGTGATGGCTCAACATCTATTGAGATTTCACCATCGCATACTTTTATTAATACAGGATTATCTGACATAATTTATCCAGTTGAATTAATAGCATATTCTTCAACTGGTTGTATCGACACATTAATAATTGATATTACAATACATCCCACACCTCAATCTGCTTTTATATCTGATGCTGTTCCCGGTTGTAGTCCGCTTGACGTTAACTTTTTGAATTATTCAAATGGAGCTAATAGTTATTTATGGGATTTTGGTGACGGTACATTTTCTACAGATACAAATCCATCCAATACTTATGTAAACGACACTTCTTATATTATTTATTATCAAGTAATATTAACTGCTACATCTCAATATGGCTGTGTTGATTCATCAGTTATTTATATAACAGTATTTCCAAATCCTGATATTGATTTTACTATTGACCCCGATTCATCATGTCATCCCGACATAGTTGAACTTTCAGCATCTCCGGGAGCTTTTTCATACCAATGGATATACGGAGACGGTATGTCAGAAACAGTAGGTTCAACGGCCTGGCATATATATACAAATACCTCAGGCTCTGATTCAATTTATACGGTACAATTAATAACTACAACATATTTTTCATGTATTGATACTACCGAGCATACAATAGTGGTGCATCCCATTCCAACTGCAGATTTTGATATCAGCATAATATCAGGATGTACGGTTCTTGATGTTATTCTTTCAAATCATTCAGGGGGGGCAACAAATTATTATTGGAATTTTGGTGATGGAGATAGTATTATTTCAAATTTACCGTTAATAAATCACACTTTTGTAAATGATTCTACATATCCTATTAGTTATAATATAACCCTGATAGCAGAAAACGACTATGGCTGTACAGATGTTGCAACAAATGTTGTAAATGTTTATCCTGCTACCTTTGCAGATTTTTCGGTGTCAGATACTACCGGTTGTTCACCCTTTAATATTGATTTTACAAATTTATCTATCGGAGGAGATTCATATTTATGGGATTTTGGTGATGGAACATTTTCAACAAATACCAATCCACTACACACATTTGTAAATACAGGAGCAGTTGATTCTATTTTTACTGTAATGCTAATTTCAACCTCTTCTTATTTGTGTAAAGACACCACATATTTTTCAATTACAGTTCATCCTAAACCCGAGGCATTGTTTGGATTAAATAACAGTTCAGGATGTTCTCCATTTAATTCAATTATTACCAACAACTCAATAGGAGCTACAGCATACTTTTGGGATTTTGGCGATGGAGATACTTTAATTTCTCTTGATACGTCAATAGTTCATACATATAGTAATTTAATGGGTTTACCTGTGAGCTATGAGTTATATTTGATTGCCGAAAATATTTATGGCTGTGTAGATACGGTTATGCAAACAATAACGGTTTATCCTGAAATTACTTCTAATTTTACTGTTGATACAATAGGTTGTTCTCCATTAGATGCCGATTTTGTTAATCAATCATTAGGCGGAGCATCATATCAATGGTATTTTGGCGATGGAAATTCATCTACCTTAACAAGTCCTTCTCATACTTATGTTAATATTACAGACAGTATTCAAATACATACTGCAAGCTTAATCACGTATTCCAGCTATTTGTGTACAGATACCTCGTATATAGACGTTACTGTGTTCCCTGCTCCACAAGCAATTTTTTCAATAAATGAAATAGTAAGTTGTTCACCATTCGATGCTATTATAAATAATGCTTCTGTGGGTGCAACAATTTACAATTGGGACTTTGGTGATGGCAATACAAGCAATATTTCCGACACAATTATTAATTATTATTTTGAAAATGTTACCAATAATACGGTTACTTTTGATATTCAGTTGTATGTTGAAAATGATTATGGATGTTCGAGTTTTGATAATCATTATGTAACACTTTATCCAAACCTTACAGCAATGTTTGTACACGATTCTGCAAGCTGTAGCCCATTTGAAGTTGATTTTATAAACATTTCCGTAGGCGCCGATACATATTACTGGACTTTTGGTGATGGAGCTACTTCAAGTAATCAAAATGTTTCACATACTTTTACAAATTCTACAATAAACGATGTAATTTATACTACTACATTAGATATTGAATCAAACTATGGCTGCACAAATACATATTCATCAGAAATATTGGTTTATGCTACTCCATTTGCTGAATTTTATGCCAATCCAACATATCAAGTATATCCAAGTACAACAATAACAATAAATAATATGACAGTAGGTCCCTGGGATTTCTTTTGGGATTTTGGAAATGATACTACTAGTTCTTTAGTTAATCCGGGAAGCATCGATTATGATACATGGGGCGAATATACTATCTTCCTAACAGCAAACAGTCCAAATTGTGAAGATACTTTGTCACATACAATAATTATTGAACCACCTTTACCAACGGCATCATTTACTCCATCAGCACAAGGATGTGCACCTTTAACAGTTCAATTTGTAAATCATTCTCAATATGAAAATGAAACAATGTACGAATGGACTTTTGGTGATGGAGGGGAATCAACACAAGAAAATCCATTGCATGTATTTTATACTCCAGGAATATGGGCAGTTTCATTAAAAGTTACTGGAGATGGTGGTAGCGATATTTCAACTGATCAATATATTACTGTTTATCAAAATCCTATTGCATTTTTCTCTTATACTCCAGCTTTAGTTTCTATTCCCGACGAAGCGGCGTACTTTTTTAATCAATCAGATAATGCAGATTTCTATTTATGGGACTTTGGAGATAAAACACCTCTTGATACAGCATTTAATCCTATTCATTATTATCAGGAAGAGGGAACTTATGATGTTACGCTAATTGCGTGGACAGAAGATGGTTGTTATGATACATTAAAAATTGAAGAGGCTGTTGTAGCTGCATCCGAATGTCAGATTATATTCCCGAATGCATTTACACCTAATAATGCTGGTCCAAATGGTGGATTATATCCAAAAGATGATATTTATAATGATGTCTTTTACCCAAAATACAAGGGTATTATAGAATTTACGATGGAAATATTTAATCGTTGGGGCGAACTTATATTTGTTAGTAATGATATTAAACGGGGTTGGGATGGTTACTATAGAGATCAATTATGCAAGCAAGATGTTTATATTTGGAAAGCCAAGTGGACATGTATTAATGATCAAAAGTATACAGAAGTAGGAGATGTTTTATTATTAAGATAATTTTAAATGATTTGAAGAAAATATTTAACATATCAATTTTGTTTTTACTGATAGGCTTAGCGACAGTGTCTTACGGACAGGATACCCAGTTTACACAGTTTTATTCTGCCCCATTGTATTTGGCTCCATCTTTTGCGGGGGGAACCAAGGGAACAAGAGCGGTTTTAAATTATAGAACCCAGTGGCCAAATATTTCTCATGGTTACAGAACATTTTCTTTTTCAATAGACCATTACTTTCCTCAGCATAAAAGTGGTGTTGGATTATTAGTTTATCGTGATGTCGCAGGAATAAGTCGCTTATCAAATTTGAATATTGGATTACAATATTCATATAATATTAGATTGTCTCGCGAATGGTATGTTAGACCAGCTTTACAATTTATGAGACATAAAAGAAGTGTGGATGTTACAAATTTATTGTTTGGAGATCAAATTTCATTATATGGAATTTCACCCAGTTCTGTGGAAGCAAGGAATATTCAGGAAAAAATATCTTATTTTGATTTTGCAACATCTATTATTACATTTAGTGAAAAATATTGGTTTGGAATAGTTATAGACCATTTAACAAAACCAGACCAGTCGTTAATGAACAACATTAGTATTGTGCCAATAAAGACCTCTTTTTTAGGCGGTACAAAATTTGCATTAAATGACGCAACAGGAAAATGGAACAAAGAAACAGCAACAATTACTTATTTGTATAAGTCACAGGGCAGATATGATCAACTTGATATTGGTGCATACTGGTCTAAATTACCGCTGAGTATTGGGTTGTGGTATAGGGGAATACCCATGTTTAAAAGATATGCCCCAGGCTATATTAATAATGATGCAATATCTATTATTGTTGGGTATGTTAATGATGAACTAAGAATTGGATACAGTTATGATTTTACAATTTCAAGATTATCATCCAATACAGGAGGGGCACACGAACTGGCTATTATTTTTGAGTTTAATCAAGATCAAAAACCAAAAAGGAAACGAAGTTTTATAATTCCATGCCCAAAGTTCTGATAACAATACATTTAATCTGTCAACTTTTTTCAGCACAAAACATAGAGGTCGGACCAGAAATGAATAAATTCTATTTGGAATACTTATTTATTCCAAATATGCCAGGCGGCATCAGCTTGCTTTTTAAGCATTTCCATACCGTTAATTATCGTAGCACCCTGCCGTTTCCCTTTTTGCAAAAACAAGGTTTCTTTTGGATTATAAATAAGGTCATACAAAAGATGCTGATCAGATAAGCTTTCATAAGGTAAAACAGGACAATTATCCACATCAGGATACATTCCTAACGGCGTTGTGTTTATTATAAGTTTATGTTCTTTAATAAATGAATTTAATTCATCATATTTAATAGTAAATTTATTTGTCGTTTTTCTTGAAACAAAAAAATAATTGATATTTAATTTTTTCAACACAAAACTCACCGCTTTAGCAGAGCCGCCTGTTCCAAGTATTAATGCTTTGTTGTAATTTGTTTTTAATAATGGCTTTAATGTTGTTTCAAATCCAATTATATCAGTATTGTATCCTTTTAATTTCCCATTTGTAATTTTTATAACATTTACAGCACCTATTTCATTTGCGGTATTATCTATTTCGTTTAATACATCAATTACTTTTTCTTTAAAAGGGTATGTAACATTTAGTCCTCTAAGTGAGGGATTTGCTGAAATAATTTTTTGAAGTTCGTTAACATTTTCAATTTCAAATTCTTTAAATATTAGGTTTTGATCTTTTAAATGAAGAAATTTATCAGTAAAATACTTTTTTGAAAAAGAATGAGAAAGGGGATTTCCAATTATTCCGTAGGTAGTCATTTATTATGTCTGTTCGTAAATTAAGACTTGTCTTTACTTTTAGCAATTTTTTCAATTAAGTAAATAGATATAAAACCAACCATCATTAAAGAAATTGCGATAATCACCTCTTTATCAAAGCTTGTCGGAATATTCCAATTGTAACCAACAACTTTTGTTTTATTATCAAAAACTGCTTTTATCTCTTGTTTCCATGGCCATAAAACAGCAAGGGAGCCAAGAATAAATCCTGTTAAAGTTGAAATTGTCTGGTCTTTGAATTTCTTGAAAATCCAGGCAAGAAAATGAGAAAACCCGAGTAAACCAATGCCTGCGCCAACAACAACCGGAGCCAATATTTTAATGTTAAGTTCATTTACAGCATTTATCATTACCAATTGATAATTGCCCAATAAAATTAATACAAAAGAGCCCGATAAACCTGGCAATATCATACTGCTAGCTGCAACAACACCACAAATTCCCAAATACCAAATAGCAGAATTTTCTGTGGCAGGAGTGAGAAAAGTGATTATTACAGCAATGCCGGCACCAATAATAAAAAATAAAATAACACTAAATGACCATTTTGAAATTGTTTTGCCAACAAAGTAAACTGATGCGAGAATAAGACCAAAAAAGTATGACCAAATAAATATGGGATAATTAATAAACAGATAATCAAGCAATTTTGCTAATGATATTATGCTAATGCCTATTCCTAAAAAAACGGCAAAAAGAAAACCAAGATTAATGTGTAATGCAAACTCTTTAAATTTTCCTGTAAACAAAAGCCTGAGAGCTTTCAGGTCAAACGATTTTATAGAATTAATAAGTTTTTCAAAAATTCCTGTAATAAGAGCTATTGTTCCTCCCGAAACTCCGGGAATAACATTAGCCGCACCCATTCCGACACCTTTTAATACTAAAAAAATAAATTGCCTCATTTTAAATTTGCTGTAATTTTTTTAATTCATCCGGTAAATACTGAAAAAAAGTATCTCCACGCAAACCAAGTCTGAGAGTTTCAAGAGGTATTACTTCATTTGGGGCAATATTTCCAAGATTTACATTATGTCCCATATTTTTAATAAACCATGCCTGTTGTGATTTAATAGGAGCTTCCCATAAAATATTATCGTTTGAAACATTTTCTGAGATTGCATTTATCAATTCTGTATTTGCTGAACCATCTTTGTTATATATTCCGATAGTCCCACTTTCTCTTGCTTCTGCAATAACTTTAAATGAACCCGCATTAAGTTCATCTTTCATCATTTGCACCCATTTTTCATTAGAAATAATCACACCTGCTTCTTTTGAGCCAACTTCAGAAAAAACAGTAAAATTCTTTGAAAGGGTTTCTATGTATCTGCATTTTTTATCATGAGGAATAATAATTTCCCCATCAGAAACTTCAAGAACATTTACATCATATTTTTCAATATATTTGACAAAATCATCGTACATATCTCTGATAATAAATGCCTCAAAAAGTGTTCCGCCAAAATATGGTTTGATATCAGCTGATTTATAAAGAGCAATCTTTTCTTTTAGGTTTTTTGTTACCAAGGATGTGCCAAAGCCAAATTTTACAAAATCGACCAGTTCGGCACAAGATGAAATAAAATTTTCGGTGTCCTTAACACTCATCCCTTTATCCATTATCATGTTTATTCCTGTGTTTCTTGGTTTTTTGCTGCGTTCAGGAATAAAAGGCAGGTTATAATTCATAGTGGTTATTAAGATTTATATTTATCAATTAATTCAATAATCTCGTTATTGCTATTAGCATCAGGGCATAAATTGAGAAATTCATTATGTTTATCGAAATCAATACTTAATCCTGTTTCAAATTTATCAATTGCTAAACCAATGTTTTTATTACAAAAATAATATGCAGCAAGTCTGTAATTCAATTTTGCATTATTATTAAGCGAAACAGCTTTTTTAATAATGTTAATTGCTTTATCAATTTTATTATTTTCAAAATGCAATTCTGCATAAGAAAGCCAAATATCACAATCGTAGGGGTCTAATTCCGATGCTTTTTTAAATGCGCTGGCAGATGCTTTTTCAAATTTCAATTTTGAATTAACCAAACCCAAGTAAAACCAATATTCAGGATTGTCATTATCAATTTCAATAGCCTTATTTAAATACAACAAACTTTCTGTGTACTTATCTTTAAAATAATTTATAATGCCAATACCAAACAATGCATCCGAAAATTTTTCATCTAATTTTAATGTTTTTGAATAATATTTTTCTGCCATTTCAAAATCATCTATTCTCATGTAACACTCTGCAATATAGAAAAATGCTTCCGGGGATTCTTTTGCAATTTTTATATACTCGTGATATACTTCAATAGCTTCTGTATAAATTTCAGCATTTGCCAAAGAGTTTGCCTTATTAAAATATACTGTTTCAAATTTATTGTCGATTGCTATGGCGTAATCGTAAGCATCAATGGCAGAGTTATAGTCGTCAATTTTGTTGTAAACCAAACCCAAATTATACCATGCATCACAAGAAAAAGGCTCTTGGTCTAAATATATTTTATAAAATCTTATACTTTTTTCAAATTTTCCTGTTTTTTCGCAGCAGTAGGCAAGTTCATAAATTATTGGCAAAAAAGAATTGTCAAGCACATAAGCTTCTGTTAAATATTTTAGGGCATCATCATATTTGTTGACTTGTTCAAAATTCAAGGCGATTTCCAATAATATTTCTATTATATCTTCTTCGGAATATTTTATTGCTTCACGAAATTTTGTGTGTGCTTTATCATATTCTTCAAAAATTATATAAATATTACCAAGTAAAAGAAAAATATCAGGATTAGTATTTTCAATTTTTTCAAGAACTATTAACATTTTATGTGCTAATTTGTAGTTCCCTGTGCTAAAAAGTACCTGCGCTTTTTTAATTTTTAATTCTATGGAATAGGGGTGAAGATTTAATGCAAAATCAATGGCATTCTCCGCATCCTTAATTTTAAATTCATACAGATAATGCTCAACAATACATTCTAATTCAATTACATCAAAAAAATGCTGTTCTTTTTTTTGCAACATTTTTTCAAATCGCTGCACAAGCATTTTAGTTTCTTTTTTATCAATAAAATAATCTCTTTCTCTGTCCATTTCAACAAATCAATATAGGGTACAAAGTTACCAATAAATAATTGCTTAAATGTAATGGCCTATTAAAAAGTTATTAAATTTTTTTAAATCCTATAATCTCTCTTACTTCCTTAACCGTAATTTTAGCGCTTTCGTGAGCTTTTTCTGCGCCGGTTTTTGCTATTTTTTTCAAATATTCGTTATTAGACGATAATTCAAGAATCTTTTCACGTATAGGTTTAGTAAATTTAATAATATCTTCGGCAAGCTGCTTTTTAAGATCGCCATATCTTATCTCGCAAGAATTATATTTTTCTGTAAAAAACTGAATAGTATCTTTTTCGGAAACAATTTCTAATAGTGTAAACAGATTTTTTAAAGGTTCCGACATAGGAGAGTTAGGTTTAGTTGGTCCGCTGTCGGTAACTGCTCTCATCACTTTTTTTTGTATAATTTTTGGTTCATCGGCAAGATTAATAGCATTTCCTTCCGATTTTCCCATCTTGCCAGTTCCGTCAAGTCCCGGAATCTTAATAAGTTCTTTTTCAAAATTATATGCTTGAGGCTCTTTAAAATATTTAACATTATATAATCTGTTAAATCGTTTTGCGAACTTACGGCACATTTCAAGATTTTGTTCCTGATCTTTGCCTACGGGGACTTTTGATGCATTATGAATTAAAATATCTGCTGCCATTAAAACAGGATAAGTTAATAGTCCTGTATTAATATTGTCGGGTTGTTTCCTTATTTTTTCTTTAAAAGATGTGGTTCGTTCCAATTCCCCAACATAAGCATTCATATTTAACAACAAATATAATTCTGCTGTTTCGGGCAAGTCGCTTTGCAAATATATTGTTGATTTTTCAGGGTCTAATCCAGTTGCAAGATATTCTATGAGAACCTGTTTGACATTTCCATGTAAATTTTCAGGTGTTGGATGTGTTGTTAAAGAATGATAATCTGCAATAAAAAAGAAACAATTATTCTCGTCTTGCATTTTAATAAAATTCTTAATTGCTCCAAAATAATTGCCAAGATGTAAATTCCCTGTTGACCTGATTCCGCTTACTATTGTTTCCATAATTAACTCAATGTTTTAACGAACAAAAGTAATTAAAAATACAGAGCATTTCTATTTATCATTTTTTAAAAGTTTTTTCATTTCACGGTCAAAGTCTGAAATATGCTTGTTATTCGCTTCTTTTCTATATTTCTCATATTCATTTTTTGCTTTTTCTATTGCTTTTTTATGACTTGTTTTTCCAGCATTTGTAAGAATTTTCTTTTCACTTATTCGTAAGAAATCATCTAATTTTTTTATCCAATCATACATTTTCATTAATCTGCCATTTGTTGCTTGTAATTCAGCAAAATCGAGGTACATCGATACAATAAGGTTCAGGTGTTTCAACTCATCTTCTGAAAGATAATTTTTAGCAATTCCAACATCACGAACAGTAATATAATCGCCTTTAAAATTAGTAAGTCCTAAAAATGACTTTTCAGCGTCCACTCTTTCATTTATCATTTCAGCAGCTGTTTTCCCATGAATGGCATAGTGCATTTTATTTTGCACTGTTGCAAAAAACTCTTTTGTTAACTCATCATCTTTTTTATAATCAATGCTGATTGCGTAAATATCTGTTACTTTTTGATAAAAATTTCGCTCACTGCTTCTAATATCACGAATTCTCTGTAACAGTTCCTCAAAATATCTCGACCGAGCTCCTTCTTGCTTCAATCGGGCATCATCCATTGTAAAGCCTTTTACAATGTATTCATGAATCCTTTTTGTTGCCCACTGTCTAAATTTTGTTCCTTGTGAGGATTTTATCCTGTAACCAACCGATATTATTACGTCGAGATTATAATATTCAACTTGATATGTTTTACCATCTTCGGCAGTTGTCGCAAATTTTGCGACAACTGAACTTTTGTCCAATTCTCCTTCGTTAAAAGTATTGTTAATATGTTTTCCAATGGTTTTTATATCTCTATTAAACAACTCTGCCATTTGATGACGGTTAAGCCAAACCGTTTCGTCATGTAAACGTGTCTGAATACGGGTTTCGTTAGCTTCTGTTTGATATATTATTATTTCTGAATTTTGTTCCATTTGTTAATTTTCAAATATTAAGGGTTTAAATTTCTACTTTAATTTTTTATGAATTATACGTGCAGCGATAATCTGCTAAAAATTGTTATAGTGTTATATTGTTTCCATAATTAACTCAATATTTTATATTTCATTTATTTCCTTCTCAATTGTTTTATACTTATCCTTAACACTTTCTCCCATATAAAAATCCAACAAATCTTTCTTTGTAAGAGTTCCGTCATCTAAAAACTTTGTTAAATATTCTTGATTAAATTCGGTAAGCAGTATTGATTTTTCAAGTTGCTTTAATATTGCTTTATTATTTTCAATATTTGCTTCAACCATTGTCTTAATAGAAATTATTTCATTAATGTCTTTTATTATCCTATTAACTATTAAACTCAATAATTTCATGTCAATATCAGGTTCTTTTGCATTAATTGTAATATCACGTGCAAGCATGTAAGCAATTGCGAGATTAGAATAATCCCCTTTTTGAGAATCAATTATTACAATAAATCCAACACTTTCAATAAAGCCAACATTTTCTGTAAATTTCAAAATGCTATTGTCTATTAAAGAACGGTCTAAAACAATCATCCCTACTTTAGCATCTCTATTCGCTTTCGATTCTATTATTTGACTCCAAGCAGTGTCATATTTTCTTGTAAACATTTCTTTTGAAGCTATATCTCCAAGTTTTATGCTTTTGTCAAACTTACATTCTATTACAATTTTTAATTCGCTATTTCCGTCAACTTCACAAATAATATCACCAGTTTTATTTTTTGGAATATTGCCAGCAATATTGCCTGTTAATAAAGCTTTGTCCTTTAATTTTCTTTCAGAAAAGTAGGTATTTAAAAAGTTTGCTATTTCATCTTCTGCAAGTATTCCTTTAATTGTTGTTTTGTAAAACAACTCCTTTTTCATATCAAAAATCATTTTTAAACTTTCCATTTCTGTTCCAAGCTCATTACTTGTTTTTGAAAGAAAAGATGAAATACGGTCTTCCATTAATGCTAAGACACCAATATATAATGCTCTGTAAAGCTTTTTATCTCTTTCTTTTGCAGGTAATTTGTCAAAATAATTGAAAACAATTTGGTTTTCTATTTCAAAACCTGATATTTCTACTCTTTTTAGTCTTTGATTTATTTTTATTGTTGCCATATTATTCAAATATTTTTTTTATTTTCTCTCCGAAGGACTCTGTTAAATTAAATGAATCATTATTAACAAAATTGATAGCCCTATATGCCTTATTATTACTGATTTTCTCGGTCATCCCAATTTCTTCTTCAATATCATTCTCTAAAACAACGGAATACCCTAAAACACCATCAATTATTTCTTCAATTTTTCGAGAGCTTTTATCAGCTGATGCTAAACCATCATCATCTTTAGTTGATTGATGGTCCTTATCATAAACAACTACATACTTAAGCTTAAATTTATTTAGCAAATTAATATATTGTGGAATAGTATCTTTACTGCCACAATCAATCAAGGTATAATCAAATCTAAAAATATTCATATTTTTTGCAAGTAGAGGGATAACAGATTTATCCGTTTGACCTTCAAGAAGGATAACCTTTTTTGCGAAAAATAGTTCCCCTCTATCAGGATTAATCCAGTAAATTAAATTAAATTTTTTCCTATTATCTACATCCTGAAATAATTCCTCATAGCATTGCAGTAGTTTGGTTCCAATTTCAAGATTCTCTTTATATACAATTGCAATTGATTTATATTTTTCTATATCTAAGAATGAACTTGAATGAGTTGAAAAGATAACCTGAGCTTCATTTTGGGAAATGTTTATTAATGAAGAATACAATTCTTTTTGGGCTTGGGGATGTAAATAAAGTTCAGGTTCTTCAATAATAAAGTAACTTGAATCTGATGCTTTTCTGGTGGATGGTTTTTGTTCATCACTATCACTACTATCAACCTGTTTTGACCAAACTTTGATTAAAGCAAAAATTATTGCCCTTTGTAAGCCATGTCCTTTACGTTCAATATCTGTTTTGGTACCATCGTTCACCCATACAGTTGTGCCGCTTTTGATAATATCCTCAATGTCAGGTGGTTCAACTTCAATTTCAATAGAAGTGCTCCATGCTTCCATCTCTTTTGTGATACTTTCTTCAAGCAATTGAAATTCTTCTGGTCTATCATTGTTTTCCTCTCCTTCTGATGTTGTTTTATTAAGAAGACTAATTAAATTTTGAATACCACTTTTTACATCTTTAAAGCTGTTACTATTTTCAGCATATTTTGTTATTATTCTACTGTACAACTGTCCAAAAATAGATTTGCCCCGTATTGCTAATTCATCAGCTGCATTTTTAACTGCTGGGATATAAAATACTTCGCCAAAGATTCCTTGAGCTACATTTGTTAATCCTAAAAAGTTTGTTGTTTCAAGCTCGTAAGTGAAATTTAAATCATTTCTATGCTCTTCAATATAAAGAGTTTGGGCTTGCAAGAATGAATCTTTTGAAATTCTACCTGATTGTGGTAGTTTATCATATAATGGTAAAGTTTCTGCTTTTTCTCTCTTAATATAGTCATTGATTTTATCTTCTTTTAACCATTCTTCGGTAGGATTTTCAATATACCCATGATATTCAATATTACCATCAATATGTCCAATTTTTAATACCCGAATATTGTTTTCTGATGAAATATATTTTTTAAATTTAGATTTATCAGATTCATTTAAACTTGTGAATATTACTTCAATTTTAATATTATTTTCCGAACTATTGAAATCTAATCGGGTTTGTTTCATTTGACCGAAAAAAAATAGTAACGCAGATAAAATATTAGATTTACCATGGTTGTTTTGACCTATTAGTATCATTAATTCTTGAAAATTAATATCAAGATTAATGATAGACCTCCAGTTCTCAATCTTAATGTTTTCTATTCGCATTTATCTAAATTTTTGAATACTCATAACAATTTCTGATATTGTGATAAAAATATGAACCATGGGAACTTGCACTCATTAATGCTTCGTGTTCTTCTTTTGGCACATCAAAATACTGATAAACACCACCATGATTAAATTCTATTTCAAGAATTTTATTTTTTTCATTATAACCAACTGCAGAAATATTTGATGAAGAAATGTTTGTTAAAGATTGTTTTTCTTCATTACTTATTTCATTTACCTGTTTTTTGCTAAGAAAATCTATTTGCTTACATTCTTTGAAATAAGATTCTAATCCAATAGACAATGTATTAAAACAATTCACATTTATTGTGGGATTTTTTGTGTGTAATTCTGCAAGAAGAAAAGGATTTAAATATAAGTTCTTATCATGTTTTGTAAAATAGTCGAAATCATTTGATATAATCCAGAGATTCTTTGTGTTTTGAACATTATTCAGAATCTGTGTCCATGATATTTGATCTCCTAAACAATCGTTATTCTTTCCTGGAGGATTACCAATTTCTTTTCTTCTTCGTGCCTCTATTATTTCTTCATCTGTTTCTATAATTGCAGTATCAAATAAATAAAATAAACTTTTTGAAACAATATCTTCTGAACTACATATTTTATCCAAACTCTCATTAAAAAAGCATTCAAGATCTTTAAATAATTGATTATTCTGTTCTTTTAGAATAGCACGTTTTTTATTCCATTGTACAATATCAAAACTATTAGATGTTGAAGTAAAATGCTCAGGTAATTTTACTGTTTCCAATTTCATTTTGATTTTATAATTACTTATTGATTTATTAAAAACTATTAGTTTATTTCTATTAACTTCATCAACAACTTGTCTTGTTATAAAAACATCTTCTTTTACCCTCAATAAATAATCAAGTAACTTCTTAAATAATTCGTGATTACTATCATAAAAACGGAGATATATATTTGAATCAATAAAAATCATAAATAAATTTTAACTTATTTTCACATACTCATAACACCCCCTGATGTTATGATAAAAATATGAGCCATGAGAACTTGCACTCATTAATGATTCGTATTCTTCTTTTGGCACATTAAAATACTGATAAACACCACCATGATTAAATTCTATTTCCAAAACTTGTTCTTTTTCATCATAACCTACTGCGGCTAAATTTGATGAGCTTACACTTTCTCTTTGCATAATTTATAAATTTTAAGTTTCTATTTAATCTTCTTTTTAGATAATTTCTGTTTCTAGTCCATATTTGTTAATAAGCAAGCTATTTCTTTCATCTTGTGATTTGGAGTTTAATAAAAAGTTTTCTTCATCCTCTGTAAGTTCACAAATACTAAAATCTTTAACATAGTTTTTTGCTAAAGCATAGAAATTGCCAGAATAGGGTTTGCTTGTGTTTTTAATGTAATACCAAAACACACCGGATTCTAATATTCGTTTTGTGATTTTCAACTCTCTTTCCGAATCGCAAAAAATGGCGTATCCTGCATAGAGCAGCAAATCTTCCTGATTAGTGTAAACAAAATACGGTTGATTCGACATATAAGGAAATAAAAGTTTTTTGCCGTAATCATTGATTGCTTGCGATCGACCAAATTCAAACCATTTGTATTTTTTAGGTTTCCCTTTATCTCTGTTAAATAGTTGTTCTTGGTGGCGTTTCAGATATAAATATGCATTTGGGTAAGTGTCCTGAAAAAACTGCTCATCTAAAACATTCATTTTATTATGCACACCTTCAAATATATTTAATTGCTTATTGTCTGAATAATAAGGGAAAATAATCTGTTCTGTTAATTTTGGAATTTCATCCTCACTCTTCAAGCGATTAGGCTTTATTACATTTCGGCAAATACCTTTTTCAATTTTATGAAGTTCTCCGTTTTGGTGATAATAATATTTATCATCTTTATCTACAGGTTTAAAAATAAAAACATCATTGCTTAAAGTAGCTAAGCCATTCTTAATTATATATTTATTCCCTAAAGAAACTCCCGTATTTTCGAGTTTATTTATATTTTCAAGTATCTCAGTTTCGTTTAAGATCCATCCTTTTTTTGTGTTAAGTAACTTGTAGGCAACATTCGAAAATATTTTTACAGTATTGGTTTTAATATCATCAGCTGTAGCTTTTACGTATTTTACTGCATCTGATTTACTTTTTGATATATTGACAATGCAAGTATAAGTTGATTTATTTTCAAAAATCTGTTGATTGCCAAAATCAATAATTGAAACCGACAGCTTGTTTTGTTTAAAATATTCACGTAGGTTTCGTGCGTTTACACTTCGTTTAAATGTATTAACAGTAATAAAACTAAGTACTCCTTTTTCTTTCAAATATTCTAAGCCTATTTCAAAAAATGGAATATATAAATCGGGATTCCCCGATTTTGTAACTTCCCATTTACTCATTAGTTTTTTTGATTCTTTACTAAGATGTTTAGCCCTAACATAAGGCGGATTACCTATTACAGTGTCAAACCCTAAAAAATTTATGATGTTACTTTCCCAATCAAAATTTAGAGCATTGCCAACAAACAAATTGAACTCAAACTCAGGCACATCCTCGCCATTAGAAACAGCAAGCAGTGTTAAAAGAATTTTGGCTCTTTCAATTGTATAATCTGAAATATCTAAACCGTAAATATTCTCTCTAAAAATATCAAAGTATGTTTTTGATGTTACCGTTTTAATTTTTTCAACTGCTGTTTGCAAAAAAGCACCTGTACCACAAGCAATATCTGCAACAGTTATTTTCTGAATGTTTTTCTTGTTGGTAAAATCAACTGCATTTTCAATTATATGGTTCTTTATATAATTTGGTGTGTAAACAGCACCATTTTCAATTGCATCTTTTGAGGGGATTGTAACTTCAAATAATTCTGTAACATCCTCAAAATCATATTTGCCATTTTTTATATTCAACAAACTTACAAATTCCGAAATTTTGTTGGTATTATTCCCTTCAATACAAGACTTAATTAGCTTATTTTGTTTTACTGACATATTATTAAATTCCAAGAATGCACCTACAATTAACTTATTAGCTATAACAAGATTGTCGGAATAGTCTTTTAAATATGTTATTATATCTTTATGAATCATGGCTTGTCTAATATTTGAATTCGGTTAATATTTCTTCCTCTTTGGTTGAAAAAAACAATTTCATCGTCAGTCAATTGATATAGTTCAAACACTTTGTTGTCAAGATTATCCCATAGTGTCAGTAAAGTGTTACGTAAAATATTTTTTTGCCGTGGAGTTGCAGTAACATGCTGGTTTTGGGCTGTTTCAATTTCCTTTCCTATTCCTGCAATTTCCTCAACAAGTTCAGGATTGTTTTCATAATTTACTTTTGGAAAAGGAATTGGCTCTATAAATTGTTTATTGAATTTGAAATATCCATTTTGCTGAGGATTTGCTATTGACCTTGCACAAACAGAAAAAAGTGTAGAGTTAATTATAGATGCAACAGCATAAAGGTTGTGCTCTTCTTTATTTGGAACATCAATAAAAAACATATTTGCATTATCGCAATAATTAAGTGGGTTTTGAGTGACTGTAGCAAACGTATCATTTGCTGTCATTGGAATTAATACCTTCGGATAAATGGCTTTGTGATTTTGTACTCGTGTAAAATGATGCCAGGATTCATCGTCTTTGCAAGTCTCAACATTTGCAATAATATTTGCCTTATGCCTATTTAAATATTCACCAGCTAGTGGAAATCGTTCTGAAAAATCAGAAAATTGAATAGCTCTATTTTCTTTTTCGGTAACATCGTAAGGAAAAATCACATACGTACTTGTTGTGTCTTTGCAAAATGGATAAAATCGTTCATTAACTAATAAAGGTCTGCAAGCATCTATTTCGATTAAAAAATCTTTTTCAAGATGAGAATTGCATAATATCGTTCTATCATTTCTAATTTCCTTTACATTTAAGTGATATGCTTTATCCCATAATACTTGTATCCCTACTTTAACTTTTGCAAAATCTCCAAATTTCCCGTGTTTGTTTAAAAGTTCAGTTTTAATGCTAAGTAAATCTGCATCATCGAAATTCCAAGGATTTGTATCAAAGGCACTTGACGGTATTTCAGTAAAATTAGAATTATTTATTTCAACTGGCTCAATACTTTCAAGCTTTGCAGGTATTTCTTCTATTTTATTTGATATTTTAATGAATGAAACTATTTTGGGCTCAGATTTTTCAAGAATTAAAGAGGCTATGTAAGTTATTCTGCTTTTAAATAAATTGGTTGTTTCAAAGTCTATGACCTGACTAAGTAATTTATTCGTACTGATATACTCTCTGATTTTTTTGCCATACTCTGTTTTGAAAAATCGTTTTTGGATAACCAAGCCCAACCTACCATTATTGTTCAGCAATTCAACACCTCTTTCAATAAAAGCTACTGATAAATCGACCTTGCCGTTTTTTGTTGTCTCATAACAATCCTTAATATATTGATGCATAAAAGGATATTCGATATTGTAATTTTTAACTTCAACATATGGCGGATTGCCAACAATATAGTCAAATCCTGCTTTTTCGTTAAACACTTCATTAAAACCAGATTCGGTATTCCAATCAAAAGGATTTGTTTTAAAGAGCTGAGTATTCGCCTTATTTATATCAGGATATTTTTCTGTAATGTCGTAGGAAACAAGAGTATTTCCACATTTTACATTATTGCCAACATTATTTAGTATTTGATTTCCATAAACACCAATCTTTTGATAGTTTTCATAAAAATCTATGTTATCTATGACTTTTAATGACAATGACATTCTAGCAACTTCAACAGCTTCGGGGTCAATATCAACGGCATAAATACAACTGGATATTAGCTTTCGTCTTCCTTTGATTGTTAAAGTTGTATTACTACCATTGGTAAAGAAATATTCAGCATAATCATCAGTTCCTGTTTGGTTATAATATTCTATTATCAGATTTTGTAAGTAGTCGAAGATTTCAATTAAAAATATACCACTACCACATACAAAATCAAGAATTTTAGTTTGAAAAACTCCTTGAAGCCCCTCTGCAAGAATCTTGTTTTTAGGAATTGTCCTTTTCAATAAATCTTGAACTAAAAACTGAGGAGTGCTTACAGCTCCATTCGTTTTCATATATTCAAGCTTTAGTTTCTCTGAAACTACACCGTTTTTAATGAAAAGCTTTTTCGATAAAAATATTTCATAAATATCGCTTAGTAGCTTGGTAGGAATTACATCAAAACGATATGGGGACGGATAATACAAAAGCTCAATAAGATCATCAAAAATATCATTAGGAATTTCAATTGTATGAATGCTATTTATCCTGTCAAATAGTGGTCCATCATAATGTTCGTGAAAATCATTATAAGATGATTCTTTAAACGTATTCCAAAATCCATCGTCCTTGAATTTGAGTAATAACCCATCTTTTTCTATCTGTCTGGCTTCGCATATTCGAATAAAAATAATTCTATTAATTACAACCTGTGAAATGTATGCCAATAATTCAGAGTTGTTGTTTATTAAAACTTTATTTTTTTTTAAAATGCTATTTGCTAATGCTAGTCGAAAATTGGAAAGTTGTTCTGCAAATAATAAATCAGGCGATATTTTTTGAATTCTTTTTTCTTTTTTAAGAGTGTCGGAATAAAGCTGAGACAATTTCCCATTTAATATATTGGATTTGAGTAAATGCTTTTCCAATATACCAATGTTTTCATTGTAATTAGAAATTTTAAGGTAAACTCTACCCAGATTTGCTTTTTGATTCTCATCGGGAATATATGTACAATCATAAATTACAAACTCTTCAAAATTGGTGATAAATGCACAGGGAGCTAAAATTGACCATCCATAAGACTTAATTTGAAATGCTGCCTTTGAGTCAGTTTCTAAATTAATATAAGTGCCTTTAGCATCAAGAAAAGTCAGTTTTTCTTTCCCTCGTTTAAATGTATAATCAGGTCTTGTAGAAGTTGACCCTATTTCAGCTAATCTCTCCTTCTCTTCTTTTGACAATACTTTTTCTTGTAGAATTTGGGAAGTATCCATTACATCCCAATCAAAAATGGCAAGTAGCTCATTTATCCAAGTCCGAATAGTCTCTTCTGAACTAAGGTCTAAACGTCCTTGTTGTTTGAACAATTGATACTTTTCAATCAACTTTTGTAGTTTTTCTTTTCTATCTGCCATTTATTTATTATTCCTTAAATATTTAACTTTTCTTTCTGCTACTTTTAAAACATCGGTTGCAGAATCTTCTTGTAAAATCTCATAAGCTATATTTTCACTTAGATACTCAATTAATATTTCTTTTTCATTCAATTCCAATGCTTTGACAATCTTAATTATTTGCTCTCTTCGTGCTTTTCTTTCACCTCTTTCTATTTTGCTGATAATTGCAGTATCAACGTCAATCATTGCAGCAAGTTGACGAAGCAATAATCCTTTTTCTTCTCTTTTTGTTCGTATGATATTTCCAATACTATTCATTTGAAATAATTTCTTTGACATATTTTGTCAAATGTAAGAATAAAAATCTTTTCATAGCACTTCTTTTTTATATTTTTTCACGAACTTTTCAACATGCACAAAAAAGGGTGGAAAATTTACTTTTTCACAGGAATATCTTTAATAAAATTATATGTATTATTCTTATAATCCATTTTGCTACAAAAATGTTCTATTCCGTTAGTAACAAAAAGGTAATCTACCTTTAGTAAAATGTTGTAAACTGCTATTTGGTCGAAGGTTTTCTGGCTAATTTTTACATTTGGGGCTTTGCATTCTACAATCATATCCGGCAGTCCGGTGTTGCTGTATAAAACAATATCGCAACGTTTTGTGTTGTTGTTTACCTTAATTGTTTGCTCAATTGCAATAAGTGAAGATGAGTAATTTTTGTCTTCAATAAGATATCTTACAACATGTTGTCTTACCCATTCTTCAGGTGTTAATCTTACATGCTTTTTTCGAATATTATCCCAGATATACAGTTGGTTATTTTCAGTTATTATTTTGAATTTATATGTGGGGAAATTTAGCTTTTCCATTCAAGTTTATTTTCTTTGTTATTAAAAACCTTGTTGTTGTCTAAAAGCCACTGTAAAACTTTTATGGTTTTTTCTTCCTTATACTCAATATAATCAACCAACTGAATTAGAAATATTGGTTCTTCCTTAATTTTTTCTTTTAGTTTTTCCAGTATCAGATCAAACTCATATCTACTGAGCTCTAATTCATTTCTACGCATACATACATCACAATTTCCGCAACGATAAGCTTTTTTATCGCCAAAATATTCTAATAATGTTTTACTGCGACATTTACTTATACTTGTAACATAGTTTATTACAGATTCTGTTTTTTCCGTACTGATTTTTTTCCTTTTGTGATAATTTTCCTTTGAAATTATTAATGATTTTTCATCTAGTCTTTGTTCTGTATAGACTATTAATGCAGCTTTTCTTTTTTGTACATATTTTAAAACATTATATTCATCTAATTTTTTTAAATATTGAACAACTATATCTTCTTTAATATCTGCTGTTCTTGCAATAAAAGATTCATTTATTTTTATAAAATCATTAAATAAGCCTTCATACGAACGTAATAGTAATTTAACAAACCCGTCGTATTTTTTATTTTTGATCTGAAATTCATATAATTTATTTCTATCAATAATAATATGAGCTTTAGAAGGATTATCAATTACGCCTGTTGTTTCAATATATCCTTCTTTTTGTAAAAATTTTAATGAATTGTAAACGCTCATAATATCAAAACTATACCTTTTTGAAAAGTCAACAATATCAAAATCAAAAACCTGTTCCTTTCCTGTTCCAACAGGAATTTGAAAATAATTTCCCAGTGAATTATAAACCGTTTTTATAAATTTTATTTCTGGATATGTTTTTTGCAGGTTCTCTCTAAGTTTTAATATATCTGCCTCGTTATAAACCAGAACTGCATAAGCTATTTTTTCATCTCTGCCTCCTCTTCCCGCTTCCTGAAAATATGCTTCAATAGAATCGGGAAGGTCAATATGAGCAACAAAACGAACATCGGGTTTGTCGATACCCATACCAAAAGCATTTGTAGAAACAATTATTCTGGTTTTTCCCGATTTCCATTCGAGTTGTTTTGTATCTCTTATTTTAGGCTCCAATCCTGCATGATAATAATCGGCAGAAACACCGTTTTTTCTTAAAAATATCGCAAAATCTCTTGTTGCTTTTCTATTCCTGACATATACAATACCCGTTCCTTTTATTTTCTTAATTCTTTTAAGCAGGTAATTATTTTTATCATCAATTTTCCTTACTATGTAAATCAGGTTTTTTCTTTCAAAGCTTTTTTGAAAAAGATTTTTTTCTTTAAAAAGAAGCTTATCCTGAATATCGTCAACAACTTCGGGAGTTGCTGTTGCCGTAAGAGCCAATACAGGAGTGTTGGGAATATACTGTCTTATTTCAGCAATTTTAAGATATGATGGTCTAAAGTCGTAGCCCCATTGAGAAATACAGTGCGATTCGTCAACAGCAAGCAAATTCACATTCATATCTTTAATTCGGGTAATAAATATTTCTGTTCCTAATCTTTCGGGGGAAACATAAAGAAATTTGGTTTTACCGTATATACAATTATCAAGAGCAATATCTATTTCATGTTTTGTCATTCCTGAATATACAGCTACCGCTTTAATGTCTTTTTCTTTAAGGTTTTCTACCTGATCTTTCATTAAAGCTATTAATGGGGTAACAACTATGCATATCCCATCTTTGGCAAGTGTAGGCACCTGAAATGTTATTGATTTTCCTCCTCCTGTGGGTAGTAAACCAAGAGTATCCTTTCCTTCGTAAACAGATTTTATAATATCTTCCTGCAAAGACCTGAAAGAAGAATATCCCCAGTATTGTAATAATATTTCTTTGAAATTGTTCAAAGTTTAAAATAAATTCAAAATGACTAAAATTAAAAATACTTAAAATTATCAAAATTTCCCATTTGCCTCGGATGAATTAGAATGCTCTGTAAAACAACAAACGACTAACGACAAACGATTTACTCTTGCTTTCCGAAATTCTGTATCCATCTGTGCATTTCAAGTTTTACACCACCATAATAACAGGCAACATGTGTCCAATCAGGATTAATTATATTTGTTCTATGTCCGTATCCGGGAATACCCGAATCAATTAATAATTGAATTACTATTTCTCTAGTTGTTACATCTTCTGGTCCCTTACCTGCAATATTTTCATTTCCCGAAACCATTTTTGGAGCATATTTTAATATTCTATCCCATGGCCACGAGTTATCACTACCTCGGTGACTTAAAGTCCATTTGTGCTTATCATTATCCAATCCGTGTTTTTTGGCAGCCTTATAAATACCCTCACTTGGTTTTAAAATTGATAATGACCCAAGTAATCTTAAATCGGCAATTAAACTTTTAATAGCTTTTAATTCTTCTTTATAACGATTATGCCATATTGTATCTGTTTTTATTTTTTCAACACCATTAATAGTTTCATAACTTGTTGACAGAGCATAATTTTTTGTGCCTTTGCCATGTTTTTCGTAATCTTCTTTTGCTCTTTTTAAATATGGCTCAACATATTGAATATATTTATTTGGGTCTGACCTCACCATATTTATTTCAAGCACCATAGCTTTTTCTTCTTTATTCATATAAGAAGCATTTGCTGCTGTATTAAGTTTTGATATATTCCAACCCTCATAGCTATCTTGAGCTGTTAAGTTCAAGAATAGAATACTTAATGATATTGTGATAAATAGTTTCATTATTTACTTAAAACCTTAAATTCAACCCTTCTGTTTTGTTGTCTGCCTTCTGCTGTAGAATTAGTAGCAACCGGCTGATTTGAAGCATATCCTTTATATTTAATTCTACCTGATGCAATTCCCTTGCCAATAATATGGTCGGTAACGGCTTTTGCCCTGTCGTTTGAAAGTTTTATGTTTATTTCATTACTTCCTGTGTTATCTGTATGTCCGCTAATCTCAACTGTAATTGTTTTATAGGCATTTAATAGTTTATAAAATCTCTCCAATTCAGGAAACGATTCATCTTTTAAAGTAGATTTTCCTGTTTCAAAAAATATATTATTTAAAACGATTTTTGAGCCAACATCTATTTTGCTCATAATAAAATCTTTTTCTACTTTTCTAAAAATTTCTGTGGCTGGAATATCAAAGTTTTCGGAAAGGAACAAATATTCCGGTGCCCTAACAGCAATTCCATAATTTTTACCCGATGGTAATGAAACAAGATATTTTCCTGTTTTACTATTAGATCTTGCAACATAAACCACTTTATTTTTAACATTATCAACAATTTCTATTGAAGCTTCTACGGGTCGTCCTGTTATTATATCTGTAATAATTCCTTTTACAATAGTAAGTCGCACCATTTCAATTTCAACAACTTCTTCAATAATTTGTTCTTTAATTGGTTTCGATTCGCAGGCTATAAGATTATCTTCATTTGTACGAACAGGTAATTTTTCCGGTCCTCTAAAAGTTATTTTATATATATCGTATCCACCAAAACCATCTTTTCTGGCAGAAGAATAATAGCCGTGTTTTCCACTTGCTGAAATTACAAAAGCAATATCATCATCGGGAGTGTTAATCGGGTAACCAAGATTAATTGGGTCGCTCCATTTATTATCATAACCTAAGGTTGATTTAAAGATATCAAAACCGCCCATTGAAGCATCGCCGTCTGAACTATAGTACATGGTTTTACCATCGGGGTGCATAAATACGCTTTGCTCGTCGAAAGACATATTTATTGGTCGTGGCATTCTTTTTACTTCTCCCCAAATATTATTTTTATCTTTTTTACAATAAAAAATATCTCTACCGCCTGCACCTTCATCTCTTATTGAAACAAAATAAAGAGTGTTTCCATCATAAGAAAAACAAGCTGAAGATTCCTGAGATCTTGAATTTATTTGCTCAGGGAAAGGTTTTGGCTTTGTCCAAGTATCTCCGTCTAATTCACTCAAATATAAATCCCCTGCTTGGTATAAGATTATTTTTTGTCCATCAGTAGATAAACCAACTGATGCGTCATGATTTTCACTATTAATCTGAGAGGCTAATTGTTGGGCTTTCCCCCATTTCCCATTTTCTAAATATGAAACATAAACATCTTCATCATATTGCCCGTTTTTGTTAGGTTGTTTTCCGTTTTCTCTTCGCGAAGTAAAAATCATCATTGATTCATCAGCCATAATTAAAGGGCTATAATCAGAGTATTCGGAATTAATATTTTCACCGAGATTATCAACAAATACTCTTACAGGAGTTTCCAAAAGTTTTTTTGCAATCCCTACTTCTCTCATTTTTTTTCTGAAAACTCTTCTTCTTTTTTCAAAATCGCTTTTTGATTCACCATCTCTTAATATACTTGCCTTGTATTCTATCATTGCTTTATCAAGCTCCATATTTAAATGATATGTATACCCCAGTTTAAAATGTATGTCAAGGTCAACTTCTTTATCAAGTAATAGTGCTTTTTTAAAATAATCTATAGATTTTATTTTTTCATCGGATTTTAAATAACAATCTCCAATTTTAAAGTTTAATAAAGCATTGTTTGGATTAAATTTATTTGCTTCAAAATAATATTCAAGTGCTTTTATGCAAGCATCTCTTGTTCCTGTTTTATATAATTCATCACCAAGTTTTATTTTCTCAAGAATTATTTTTAATTCTTCTTTTTTGTCTTCAAAATTTACTTTTTTAAATTCAATATTTAATTGAGCATAACTACACAGGGCAATTAAAGAAGCAATGGTTGTGAGAAACAGTGATTTACGCATAATGCCATATTTTATCTAAAGAGTTTGCTAAAAATAGTAAAATTTATATTAGTACAGAATTGATTTATAAATTTTATACATATTATGGCTTTGCATGAAAATGCTTGGATTTTTATCCCATTATTTGATTTCCCACTTTTTTTTATATCTTTGATATTTTAATCGTAAAACTTTTAACTATGAAACTATTTTTAATTTTTCCTATTATTTTAATTAGCCTTATTTCCTATTCACAAACATCAAAAACAATAGACCATGGGGGAATAACTCGCGAATATATTGAATATGTTCCTGCAATATATGATAGTTCAACCGTTGTTCCGGTAATTTTTTGCTTGCATGGTTTGGGAGATAATATGAGTAATTTCTCAAATATTGGAATGCACGATGTTGCAGATACGGCAAATATTATTGTTATTACTCCTCAAGCATTGATGGCTACAGTTTATGGTTATGATGTCGGTACAGCATGGAATTCAGGTGCCAGTACTTCAGGAATTGTATTAAATGAAAATATTGATGATATTGGTCTTTTTATGGCTATTCTGGATACAACAATGTCATTGTATAATATTGATACAACATGTATATACGCTACAGGTTTTTCATTAGGAGGTTTTATGTGTCACAGAATTGCCGGCGATCTAAATTCAACTTTTACTGCAGTTGCATCTGTTTCCGGAACAATGGGAAATTCTTTAGTATGTACACCCGACAATGCAATTCCGCTACTTCAATTTCACGGTACAGCAGACACACAAGTATCTTATACAGGAAATACTTATGGAAATGATGTGGAAGAAGCTGTAGAATACTGGAGAATCTTTAATAATTGTGATTCTATACCTGTTATTGATTCTATTCCCGATAGTGCCGCTGATGGGAAATCAGTAATTCATTATCATTATCAAAACGGGGATAATAATACTGATGTTGAATTTTTTAAAGTAATTGGCGGTGAGCATGACTGGTTATGGACTCCAACAAATGATATTGATTATACCAAAGAAATCTGGAAATTTTTGAGCAGGTACCCTAAAAACAATTCATCAATTAATGATCCTATTAAAAATCAAGATGCTTTAATGATATTTCCGAATCCTTCTGATGAATATTTGCAAGTTAAAATTAGCAATGTTTCGGGAAGTTATAAAATACAAATATATAATGATCTTGGAGTAGAAATTGAAAGCATAACTACAGAAACAAATATGTTGAAAATTCCAACATCTCATTTAAAAACAGGAATTTATTTTATAAAAGTTAACTGTAATAATAATATTTATTCAAAGAAATTTCTGATATTGCATTAATTGCAATAATGAAAAAAACTTCTATTAATTATTATTGAGATACAACTTTCTTTATGTACGTATCCTTATTGATGCTTACAACCACAAAATAAATTCCTTTATCGGCAATTGCTATAGTTTCAGAATAATTTCCCGAATTCAATGATTTTGCAGAATTTACATGAATTATTTTACCGCTAATATCAATTATCTGAATTTCAACTATTGAATTTTGTTCCAGCTTATATTCAAGATTAATATTGTTTTCAAAAGGATTTGGATACAACGATATTAAGGAAACATTAAGCTGTGGATTATCAATACTCTCAATAGCTGCTGTATCAGCATAGATGCCTATTCCTGTTTCTCTGTATAAGATAGTATCCACATAAAAATCATAATCCTCAAATAAATTATTTGTTGCTGTAACAGAAAAATTATGAGTTGTAATTTGTGGAATTCCAGGCAAGTCAACCAAAATTCTGAAATTGCCTTGTGGCAGCCCAACAAACTGATAATATCCGTTTATATTAACATCAGTGTATAGATAGGGATCGTTAACAGTTGTATCTTCAATAAAGAAAACAGCATCAGTAACCGGATTACCTGAACCTTCATAAGTTATAACACCTGAAACTTTACCACTTCCCGGAGTAAATGCAATTGTACGTGCAAGATTAATATCAATATTGATTGAGTCGCCACAGGTAAGAGTGAAAATCTGTACATTTTCCCAAAGAAATGCATCATCATAATAAGTGTTCATGGCATCAGGATATGATATATGATTGAGTACATTTGCTTTTAAAATATAATCTCCGCTTTTATTCCCTTGAAGATTAAATATATTGTTGCCTGCAATAGAACTAATATCGTTTAATTCATAATTGCCGGAATTGATATTGAATAATTCTATTTCAGCATCTCCTGGATTTAAAGGGTTAAGATTATATAAAACATTTCCAAATACTCTTGCATATTCTTCAAATCTAACACGTATTGTGTCAGATGAAACACAACCCCAATTTGCTTCTGTCCAGACAAATTCATAATAATCAAAAGTACTTGCAATATCTGTATTTAACAAATCTACCGTAACAGTATCATTAAACATAAAGCTGTTTAGACTATCAGTTGAATTGAACCATCCATGACCACCGAGATTTGGTGAACTCCACATACCTACACCTATTGAAGGAATTGGTTCTAAAACATAAGAATAACCACAAGCTGTATCATAAGCAGGACCGGCATCTGCTATCGGCATTTCTACAAATCTTATAGGAATAGCTGCTGTTGTATCCCTGCACGTTTCAAATGCCCCTACTACTACCCAGTGAAAATAATGTTGACCATAATAAGTTGCTTCTGCTATTGCATCTGTTACATTTACATCGGGATGAAATTGTGTTAATGGTACTTCATCATACCAATAACCTGTTAACCCGGGTTGAGGAGTTGCCGCATTTAAAAATTCTGTAGTAAGTCCACATTGAACAGTGTCATGTGCCGCTACATTGTGCACGGCAGGATAACTTTCATCAAATAATATCCAAACGGTGTCTATATTACAACACATTGCATTACATTCCTGCCATATAAATGCTGCAGAGTCATTTAAAGTATTATGATAAACCCATGTATTTGGCTGAAATCGTTGTAATGTATCTATTGTTGATAAATCATTGGAGGTACACCATACTGCCCCAGATAAATGCAACCATTGCCCGGGAAAGCCGGCAGATGTAGCATTTAATTCAACAAAATGTCCACAAACAGTATCACGTGGTCCTGCATCAATATTGGGAGTTTCTAAAAAATGTATTGTTACTGTATCTCTGCTGAAACAAGTAAAATTATTATCATTAGCTTCTTCCCACTGGAATGTCCAATAACCATACATTGGAACATTAACTCCTGTTTGAGGATCGGTAAAATCAACATAATCTTCAGGACCTGCAGCTGTTGGTTTATCAATTACGCTCCATGTTCCATAAGAACAGTTAAGGCTAGGAATTGCATTAAAATCATAATATAAACCACAAATAGAATCATTCATTCCTGCATTTGCTATGGGATTTTGAAAAAATCCAATTAATACAGAATCAGTTACTGAACAACCTGCACCATTTGTTAGTGTTAAATAAAAATAAATAGGTGCTCTACAATTAGAAGTATCGTACACACTGGGTACCAAACTTATAATATCAACTACAGTTGCAGTATCATTAGGATTGTGAATGTTAACCCCTGCTACATTACTTGTCCACAAGGAACTTACATAAGATACTCCAATTGTATTTGCTAGTAACGTAAAAGAAGAATTACATGTGGCACCTCCATAACCTGCATTAAAATTACTAGGTGTATTAACAAACGTAATTTCTACAGAATCTGTTGTTCCACCACATACTCCATTTGTTTCATACCAGTATAATGTGTGTGTTATTTGTGTTCCTGGAATATTTGTAATATTTGCTGTAGCATCAGGATCGTAAATATCACTAAAATTTGCCGGACCTGACCAGTAACCAGTATTTCCGAGAAAACTTATTGTTGCATCAAGGTTTACAAATAATCCACAAACTGTTTGGTCAATACCTGCGTTGGCAGTAGGTAGAGTTTGAAGAAATTCAACCACAACATCATCTGTACTTGTACATAGATTATTATCTTCTTCCCATGTAAATATATATATACCATATCCCGGAACTGTAACCGTAGCAGTAGGACTATTAACAGGAGTAAAAATTGCACCAGCAGGACTACTTGTCCAGAAACCTGTATTACCTGAAGAAAAACTTCCTGTTAAATTAGCTGATAATCCACAAACCTGATCATCAATACCTGCGTTAGCAACAGGAATTTCTATAAATGTTATTATAGCAGTATCTTCATCTGTACATGGAATTATTGTGTTATCCTCAGTCCAGTAAAATTCAATTGATTGATAAGATGATACAGTAACATTTGCATTTGGGTCATTAATATCAGAAAATACTACTCCCGTCGCATTTGTTGACCAGGTGCCTGTTGAGTTTATATCTCCCAAAGTGGCATTAAAAAAAGTATACGTTAATCCACAGACCACATTATCTACTCCTGCATTTGGATTACATTGAGCAAATATATTTACATATAAAAATAAATAGAAAATTGAGGTAATTAATAGCTTTTTCATAATAGAATAATTTTTCGTTCTATAATAAGACAAAAAAAATAGCAATTTCGTTGCCTGATGATTACGAAAAAAATGTAATTGTCAGATAAAGAGTGGAGAAAAAGATAGTGTTTTGTTTTTTGTGTTTTTGAAAAATATGTCCAGAAAGTCAATTAATTATTTTTTCACCACCTTCCCAACAGCAATACCTTTATCTGTTGTTACTTTTATAATGTAGATGCCTTTTGCTTGCTCACTTAAATCAATTGATAATTGTTCATTTTCAATTGATAATTGTTTAATAATTTGCCCATTGACATTTGTAACTTCAACAGCCTGAATGTTTTTCCCTTCAATAGTAAATATTCCTGATGTTGGATTTGGATAAATTTTTATTATATTTTCTTCTAAATTATTGTCAATACTTGTACAAATAATAAAAGAAATCATTATTGTATCTGAATTTATACAGGTGTTTGAATCTGTTACTATAACATAATATTCTGCCGTACCTATTCCTGTATTTGTTGAATCAACTGTAATAAAATTTATGTTTGTTGTTCCATTTGACCAGTTGTATGAAAGATAAATACTATCAACTGTTAGTGTAATTGATTGATTAGCACATAACATTGTATCAGGGCCTAAGTAAACATTTGGTAATGCATTAACCGTTAAGATATTTTCAATTATACTATCACACATTTGAGCAGTTGATAATGTGTCGTAATATGTTCCTGCTAAGGTTTGCCATACTCCAGCAACATTAATACTGTCGCCCTGACAAATTGAAAGTTCTTCTTGTGTGAGATAATTATTATAAACCGATAAAGTATTCTCAATAATACTGTCGCACATTTGTGCAGATGATAATGTATCATAATATGTTCCAGCAGTGGTTTGCCAAATTCCAGAAATATTAATACTATCGCCCTGACAAATTGAAATTGTCGCTTGAGTAAGATAATTATTATTTACAGTTAAATTTGTAACTATAACACTATCGCAACCAATTGTGGTTAAAAGTGTATCGTTATAAACTCCCGTTGCAGAATAATAGTTAACACCAACTTGAATAGAATCACCAAAACAAATTGTAGGATATTGCTCAATATAATCTTGTATTGCACTAACTGGCACATTCTCTGAAATTTTAGAACATGATGTATCGGTAACAATTGCATAATAATTACCAGAAGTATACGCAACAAAATTTGAATCTATAGCGCCAGGAATAGTATCTCCATCTAAAAACCATTGATAAGTGGCTGTAGTATTATCTGTAATAATCTCTAAACTGACACTATCTCCTAAACAAAACTCCGTATTTCCTGTAATGTCTATAGTATAATATAATTCGCAATTAATTAAGTCATTTTCGTGCCAAGAAACCTTGCTGTCATTTTCTGAAGCAGTAAAAATATCAATATCTCCATCATTATCCACATCACCAGGCACAGCAGAAAAAGAGTACATTACATTAGTACTTACCTGATGTACAACAAACGTAGTTCCACCTTGATTTTCAACCCAAATTACTGAATTTGCCTGTGAGTTTGGAACTAAAAAGTCCATATCACCATCATTATCAAAATCTGCAGTTTCTATTGTCCATGGATAATCTACACCAGTGGTAGTTATTGTATGTCTTGAATAAGGATATGTTGTACTACTAGTTTTTTCATACCATACTAATGAAGAAGCTCCCATAGTTGCAATAATATCATTGCGCGAATCTCCATCAAAATCCATTATATGAAGTTGGTTCATATCACCATAATAATCATCAACTGTTGTTATTGATGAAAAACCCTGACTACCATCATTTTTATAAACACGAATGTAAGAATCATCAGAAGAATAATAAGGCATATAGTTTGCAACTACATCAATATCTCCATCATTATCCATATCAGCTGCTTCAACATCTCTATGTCCTTTCCATGCACCTGTTACCGAATGTTGAGTGAAACCAAACGATCCATCATTTTCGTACCAATAAACAACTCCAGGATCTGATCCTGACAGAATATCTATATCGTTGTCTTGATCAAGATCAATAACAAAAATTGTCACTAAATTATTTTGCCCTGTATAGACAACATGTTCAATAAAATTTTGATTCCCATCATTCTCAAACCATGAAATAGTTCCACTGACTTCTGCTGCACATATAATATCAATATCATTATCAAAATCCATATCTATTGCAGAGACATCATAAGCACCTAAAGCTGTATCTGATATTGGGTGTGGAATAAAATAATTAAATTCAATATTCTCATACCAAGTTAACCTATTATCACCCGGAGAAACAGATATTACATCGATATCATTATCACTATCAACATCTATGGAAAAAACTGTTTGTGCCTCTACCGCATAGGTTGTTATAGGGCGCTCTGTAAAGTTTGAAGCACCATCGTTATGATGCCATATTATCATATCATCATATATGCTTGTTGAAATAATATCAATATTAGAATCATTGTCAACATCAAAAGGAAATATCATTTCAGGACCATCGCTACTTATAGGTATTAGTATAGATGTAAAAACTTCACTTCCATCATTGTCAAATATATATAGTTTATTATCCATTTGTGATGAAGAAACGATATCTAAATCATTATCATCATCAATGTCATAAACAAATACACAGTTTGCATTATCTATTGTATCAGAAATAATATGAATAGTAAAGTTTTCGTTACCATCGTTTTCAAACCAGCCAATCTCATCTGCTGCTGAGCCATAAACAAGGTCCATATCATTATCTTCATCTAAGTCTGCACAATAAACTGACTTTGGTATATTAATAGCAGTGGTAATTATATGAGTTGTAAAATTCTCGCTGCCATCATTTTCGTACCAAGCAATTTTATCATCAAAAAAGGATGCTGACATAAAATCAATATCCGTATCTCCATCCATATCTATTGCAAAAACTGATTGTATATAGTCAGCATCGGTATAAACAGAATGGTATGTAAAAACATTGTTACCATCATTTTCAAGCCAAAATACTTCATCGTTGTTTTGTGAACCTGCTACTACATCCATATCAGTATCACCATCAACATCAATTAGTTTAGAGGTGTAAATATATGAGATGCCACTTACACATGTATGTTGTGTAAAATTTTCCTCTCCATCATTTTCGTACCAAAATAATTCAGATCCCCAATCAGGCTGTACCATTATATCCAAATCAAGGTCTCCATCCATATCATAGACATGTAAACAGTAACCTCCAATATTGTCCATTGGTAAATATCTTCCAAAGAATTGGTCATTACCATCATTTTTAAACCACATCAACTTATCTTCTTCCATAGAATAACCTACAAAGTCGACAAAACCATCACTGTCTAAATCAACAGCTTCGCATGCATACGGGAAGGCTTGCTCTGTAATTAGATGTTGTTCTGTAAATAGTTGTGCATTTGTAATTACACTTAGGAGAATTAAAATGTTTAATAATAATAATGTTTTTTTCATGATTTTTAGTTTTTTTTAATACACTAAAATAGAATATTATCCTTATTTGAATTATTGAATAATAATTTCTTCAATTTTTATAAAATCAAATATACGAATTTTTTGCGAAACAAATTCCTTTTGGCTGTTATATAAATTAATTATAATTATAAAATAGTCCAAAGGCATTTTATAATTTTACAAAAATTAAATGTTGATTCTATATAAAAATAGTCCGTTTATTTGATAAAGTGTATTATAAGTCCATATTTATGTGCTTACATAAACAAAAAGTATTAACTTTAAGTTTACGAATAAGGGTATTTAATTTTTTTAGTGTAATACATACATATCGGTATAAATCAAAAATATTTTAATATGAATAAACTCTACCTTGTTATTATATTTTTAATAATTCAAAGTTCTCTTTTTTCGCAAATTACTTTAGACAGCAATAATTTTCCTTATGCTGATATGAGCTATTCAAGATTTTATCTTGGAGCAGATACCATTGGTCCTGCAGGGATAGACCAGTATTATGATTTTTCAAATGCCTTTATTGCTTTTGGGGACACACTTCATTATCTTGATGCCACCTCAACACCATTTTATAGTGAACATACAAGTTCTGAAATGGCATTATATTTCAACGATGGTGGAGGAACAGAACGTTATTATTACTATACAAAAGATACAAATGCCTTTTGGGAAAACGGACTGTCTATAATTGCTGATTTTGGCTCGGGACTTGATACTGTTCATTCTGTTTATGATCCTATGTATGTTGACACATTACTCTCAAATCAATACACTTATGGGCACAACGAAACAGAACACACAATTGCAACTATAACAATTAATCCTGCTGTTTATGTAGATTTACACAAGGTAAAAGAAATTCAGGTTGATGCATGGGGTTCAATGGATACTCCTTTTAATCATTTTGATGATATGCTTCGTGTTAAATATGTTGATTACAGATACGATAGTGTTTTTATTGCAGGAACATTCGATTCTGCCAATCTCGATACACTTTATTATTATCATTATTATGCTAAAGATATTCCACATCCTGTTGTTATTGCACATACCGACAGTCTGAGTGTACTTGAGTATTTAGAAATAATATACCCACAGCCTATTATTTATGGTTGTACCGATACACTTGCTGTAAATTATAGTCCAATTGCCAATTCTGATGATGGAACATGTATTTATTGTACTCCTATAAGTTATACTGCTACTCCCGATACTTCAATTTGCTCCGGTGATTCTGTTACTTTATCGGTTTCGGGTGGTTTTGATTGGAACTGGTCAACCGGAGATACTACTTCGACAATTACTATTTCACCCGATTCAACTACAATTTATAGTGTTTACATTGGAGACCAACCACTGTGCTGGGAAATTGAAAATATAATTGTTAGCGTAAGCAATATTATTACTGCCGGTTTTTGGATAAGCAGCAATAATTTTTCAATTGATGATTCTGTTCAATTTATCAATACATCAATTAATGCGTCAGATTATTTTTGGGATTTTGATGATGATATTGACAGTATAAGTTTTCTTGAAAACCCAAATCATAAATATTCGTCTGTTGGCGATAAAAATATAATGCTTATATCTTCAAATTATTGCTATACCGATACATCATATAAAACAATAAGTATCACAAATATTAATGAAATTGAAAAGTTGATCAGCAACTTAAACATCTACCCAAATCCGGGAGATAACAATTCTACAATTGAATTTGATTTAAATAAACAGTCGGATATTGAAATTAGTATTTATGATATATATGGTAAATTATGTGCATCAAAAGTTTTAGATTATTATGAAAGTAATATTAAGATTTCAGACATAAGTCAATGTTTGCCATCGGGGATGTATATTATTAGTATAAGGGCTGAGCAAGAATTAATGAATGTTAAATGGATAAAATTATAATTTTTAGATACTCAAGAAAATGATTATAAAAATAGCCACGAATACACGAATATTTTATTCGCGAATTAGCGGCTATAAAAACAAAAACATATGAAACGAACATTACTCACAACATTATTAATTGCTCTACAACTTGCACTATTTTCACAGGTAGTAATTAATGAAATTTGTCCAAGAAACGGAAATATTATTGCCGATGAGGATGGTGATTTTAGCGATTGGATAGAATTATATAATACAACCGCAAGTCCAATAAACCTACAAGGATATTTTATTAGCGACGATATTACAGAGCCACAAAAATGGACTTTTCCAAGTATAAATATTTATCCCTATTCGTTTATAACTCTTTTTGCATCAGATAAAGATAAAACAGAAATAATAGACCACTGGGAAACTATTGTTTATGCAGAAGGAATGTGGAAATATATTGTTCCAAGTTCGCCGGTTGACCCATTATGGAACACAAGTTTGTTTGATGATACAGGCTGGAATACAGGACAAGGTGGTTTTGGTTATGGCGATGGCGATGATAATACTCTTGTTACTCCGCCAATAAAATCATTATATATCAGGCAAGTATTTAATATTGTTGATACATCTTTACTTGCAACCGCAATGTTAAATGTAGATTTTGACGATGGTTTTGTAGCTTATCTGAATGGTATTGAAATTGCAAGAGTAAATGTTGGGGTTACATACACCCCAACCGATTTTGACGAATTAGCTTACGACCAACATGAAGCTCTGCTATATCAGGGACAAAAAATGAAAGAATGGGTATATAGCGAACAAGATGCTAAAACTGTAATAAAAAATGGATTAAATGTTTTGGCAATTCAGGTGCATAATGTTGATTCATTTTCTTCAGATATGACTATAATTCCATATTTATCATTTGCAATTAAAGATACTTCAACTAACTATGGAACTCCACCTGCATATATCCAGCCCGGCATATCTTTATTACATACAAATTTTAAATTATCAAGTAGCGGAGAATCTGTCTACCTTTCAAATAATCTGGGAACAATAATTGATTCTATTGCATATAACGAAATTGATGTTGACAATTCTTTTGGAAAATTTTCTGATGGAAATATTAATACCGTATTTTTTGATATTCCTACACCTGATTCAAGCAATAATAGTTCTAATACATTTTCGGCATATAACTCTATGCCCCAAATATCACTAAGTGCGGGTTTTTATACCGGCTCTCAATTAGTAAGTATAACAACAACATCGGTGGGAGCAACAACAAGGTTTACATTAGATGGAAGTGTTCCGAAATCCGTTTCAAGCGAATATATAAGTCCAATAACAATTGATTCTACTATGGTATTAAAAGCACGTAGTTTTGATGCCGGAAAATTACCAAGTAAAATAGAAGCAAACACATATTTTATTGATTATACTTCAACACTGTCTGTTTTTTCAATTAGCACACACCCCGATAATTTTTGGGATTGGAATAAGGGAATATACGTAATGGGACCAAATGCCGATACTATAGCTCCATATTTTAATGCAAATTTCTGGCAAGATTGGGAAATACCAATTCACATGGAATATTTTTCTCACACGGGAACTCAGGAATTTGAACAAGACTTAGGCACAAAAATTCATGGAGGTTGGTCGAGGTCTAACGATTTAAAATCGCTACGTTTTCTTGCAAAAGGAAAATACGGTAAATCTACTCTCGATTATCAATTATTTCCCGATAAGGAAATTTACAGTTTCAAACGTTTTGTATTGCGAAATTCGGGCAACGAAACCAATCAAACGCATTTTAGAGATGCCCTTATGCACAAAGCCGTGCACAAAAAAACTCATATCGATATTCAGGATTATAAGCCATCTGTGGTGTTTATTAATGGAGAATATTTTGGGATTTTAAATCTTCGCGAAAAAATAAGTAATTATTATCTCGCCGAAAATTATAATATCGACCCCGACAGTGTTGACCTCTTACAATTTGACGGTTATGTTATTGACGGTGAAAACACTCATTTTCTTAATATGGCAGAATTTATTGTTAATAATGATATGACTATTCCTGCAAACTACGATAATGCTTGTTCGATGCTTGATATTGATAATTTTTGCGATTATTTTATTGCACAAACATATTATGTAAACTGGGATTGGCCGCAGAATAATGTTAAATACTGGCGCGAACAAAAGCCCGAAGCTAAATGGCGATACATTCTTACTGATGTTGATATGGGACTGGGATTATTTGGCAGCAGTTTTACATCAAACGATTTGCATCGTGTTATTACGCAAGAAGGTAATTATCATTCGGCAATTTTTAAAAAGTTGTTGTCAAATCAAGGCTTTAGAGAATATTTTGTTAATCGTTATGCCGACCTTATCAATACTATTTTTCTGCCCGAAAATTTAGCAAAGCTGGCACTTTCGTTTAAAGATTCTATTGCAGACGAAATGCCATTGCACATGCAAAGATGGAATGGCAGTTTAAACGATTGGGAAAATTATCATATAAATTCGATATTAATTAATTTTATAAACAACAGAGCAGCACCTGCAAGAAATTATATTGAAGATGAATTTACGTTAAACAAACAAGTAAATGTTACATTAAATGTTTATCCTGAAGATGCCGGAACAATTAAAATTAATACAATTACACCCGATGTTTACCCTTGGTCGGGAATATATTTTGATGGTGTGCCGGTTGAGATAACTGCAATTCCAAATCCCGGATATGAATTTGCCTTTTGGCAATCGGGAATAATAATGCAATCTCCCAACAGCAATCAATCGTTTACTTTAAATATTGATACTAATGATGTATTTACTGCATTCTTTTATGGTTCTGCCGATACCAACAGAGTTGCCATTAGCGAAATTAATTATAACTCGGCAAATTTATTAGATGCCGGCGATTGGGTTGAATTATATAATTACGGCAATATTAATGTTGATATTTCGGGATGGGTATTTAAAGATAGCGACGATGCTCATAGTTTTATAATTCCCGAAAACACCATTTTAGCAAAGAATAATTATCTTGTATTGTGTAGCGATACTATTAAATTCGATAATATTTACCCTAGTATTACAAACTACATTGGGCAATTTGATTTTGGATTAAGCAGCAGTGGCGAAAATCTGCGATTATATGATAACAATGAGGAATTATTCACATCTGTACAATATTATACAATACCGCCATGGGCAACAGCAAATGGCGATAGCACCACCCTTGAACTAATTGACCCATATAACGAGCCCAACAATTATTTAAACTGGTTTTCGGGTTGCAAGGGAGGTTCGCCGGGTACAGCTTTTGTACCATGCAACACTATTATAGAAGATCTGCCGCTTGCAAATTTCGATTTCTTTAATTACCCAAATCCTTTTAGCGATAAAACAAATATTGTTTTTAATACCGATAAAGCACAATTTGTAAATATTACAGTTTACGACCAACAGGGCAGACTTATAGAATATTTGCTTAACGATGAAATTACGGCAGGAAAACATATTATTGAGTTTACAAGCAAAAACCTTCAAACAGGTATTTACTTTTGCAGATTAACTACTAATAGCTTTACTAAAACTAAGATGCTAAGTAAGTTCTAATTGATTTCAGAGAAAGTCAATAATTCCCTATTCAGTAGCCCCGTCCTTTAGGGCGGGGTATAGATTTAAGCAACACCCACCTCTGCGAAATTTTCAAAATTTTATAAAATAAAATTTTGAAAATTCCACAGAGGGTACCGTGTTTTTATCCTTGTCCCCGCCCTAAAGGACGGGGCTACTGACTTTTTTATTTTGCTTAAATTTCTGAAATCACTTTAACCTTGCGATGTTGAATTTGATTAGGTAATGCCCGACTGTTTGAAATTTGCAATCACTTTTTATATTGTGATTTTTGCAAAACACAATAGCATACCTTGCCATTTCACTTTTTTTATGTAGTTTTAGGGGATGAAAAAACTATTACTTATTATATTTATTATACCTCTTTTTTGTTATTTTTGTTTTGTAAACAAACTGTAGCTATAAGAAATATAACAAGCATTAATGCACGTTATCTAATAGTTACCAAACATAAATAAAAGAAATGAAGAAACTAATATATATATTCTTAATTATATTCAGCACAATTAATACTTACGCTATAGATGAGAATACTAATTCAAATGATTCCGTAATTTATAAAAATGAAATATCGTTAGATATAACTTATGGGTTTCAAGAATTTATAGGAAATAATTATGATGTAACACGACAACCTAAAGGTCATTATATCCCAATTGGTTTGAACTATATTAAAGTTATAGATAATAAAGCATTTGGCATAGGTTTTTCATATAGGGTTAATATGTATAGTCCAGAAACTGTTATTGAGACAGGTAATACATCTATGACCTTTACAAAAATATCTAAAAGGAGGAAAGACTTAGGTTTAAAACTTTCATATGAGTATAGAAAAAAGTTTAAAAAGGTAGAATTCTTTTATGGCATATCATTATATGGTTTTAGAAATTATCATAAAAGCACAACTAGCAGACACTTTTTCTATGGTGAAACCTACCAAATGTATCACCTCGACCAATTAGTTATCGATACATTCAATTTTGATAATTTAACATCAACTTCTTATTGTGTTGGCGTAAGTTTAAATACTGGCTTAAGGTTTCCGATAAGCAATCATTTTACATTTATTACATTATTTAACTTGCCATTTAATTATAATTTTGGGGATATAATTCTATTTAACATTAATTCAGACAGACTTGAAAAATTTAACTGGAATTATTATTCTTATGCAGAATTGATACAGGCAAAAATATCAATTGCATATTCGTTTTAAAATAAAAACATTTGGTAACAAAACTTAAACAGTATTAAAACACAGTTTAGCCAACCGTTTGCCAAACATTAAAATTTAAATTGCCGGTATCCTAAACATCCAATGTTTTATCATCAAAACATTTCTTTCTGTCTCTTTCACACTATTCTCTAATCCCCAAAAATAAATTGTAAGACCTCTCCTAAAAGGAGAGGACTTTCTCCCCTTTTAGGGGAGAATAAAAGAGGGGTCGTTTGCCATTTCACTTTTTTTCTGTAGTTTTAGGGAATGAAAAAACTATTACTTATTATATTTATTATACCTCTTTTTTGTTATTTTTGTTTTGTAAACAAACTGTAGCTATAAGAAATATAACAAGCATTAATGCATGTTATCTAATAGTTACCATGCATTTTAAAAACAAGAATCAACACAACGAACCTAAATAACACTAAATATTAGACTTTTTTCATACTTTGATTAGACCTTTTTCGTTCTACCAATATTTATATGTGTCGAAGTTTTACAATAGTTTTGTCAACTATAATTGTTAAACTTTTAAATTATGAAATTATGAAAAAACAAACAGCTTATTTAATTATTAGTGTTTTACTTTTTACGCTAACAGCCTTAGGGCAGAATCAAGAAAATGATGTTCCATCTCTTGAAAGTTCCATAACCTCAGTAAATGTAAATAGAAGTATTAAACTAGATAATGATTCGAAGACGGAAGAGATAATTATTGATATCAAGCAGAATACGAAAAAATATGCTTTGCTAATTAACAGTTCCGTAAGCGATGGTAAACTTACAATTGAATTTTATGATCCAAATGGAACAAAGCAGGGAAACTTTACGATTAGTACACAATTAGATTCTGAAAAAAACGAGAAGGTTAGTGGAAATATCAATAAATCATTGACTGAACCACAGGCAGGAAAATGGAAGATTAAAATTATTCCCGCAAATGCAACAGGAAATATAAATATTAGTACAGCTATTATTGAATAACTTTGGAAATATGACATTTACATTTTTTAGGTACATTTCCACATTGGTATTTCTATTAATATTAGTTCACGGGATAATTAATGGACAAAATAAAACAAATGCTCATATTTCAGGAAATCTATCAATCGATGAAACTTGGGATTCTATTATCTATCTTGCATATATTCCTACATATGATGACATGTTTGTAATGTCAAATGAAATGATTATCGCTAATACTGAGATAGACAGTCTTGGCTATTTTGAATTTGATATTGATTTCTTGCCAAATGGGAAAAACCTATATCGATTGCATATTATAAAAAAAGGAGATACTCCTGCGACACTTATTATTGGAGGAAAAGATGAAAATCATTTATTTATAATTCTAAATCGTTTTTCAAATATTCAATTGATAAGCAAATCATTATATCCTCCATTCAAATATGTAACTTTTAAAAACTCAAAAGAGAATACTGCTTTCCATCAAATAAGTCAAATGGTCTTTATAATGGATAGTATTGCTGCAGAAAGTTCAGCATCAAAACGATTACTGATTGAAGACCAATTGCAAAAAGATTTACTTTTTATTGCAGATACCTCAAATAATTTTCTTGTTTCCTTATATGCAATTTATAAGTCTAGATTTGAATCAAATTATTCTACGAATATATATTTTTATAAATCCTATATCAAAAGTTGGATAAATCAGGATAATGCCTATTTCAAGTCTTTTGCAAAACAATTGCCTATTAATATCAATACTACTACTAATAATAATAATAGCAATATTAGTGTAATAGTAATAGGTGTTATATTGGCATTTATTTTAATTATAATTGGATTTTTTCTTGGCAAACGCGGATTAAAAAAATCTAAAAACTTTGAAAAGTTAAGTATTCAAGAAAGAAAAATTTATGAATTGCTTCAGCAAGGAGTAACCAATCAAGAAATCTCTAATCATTTTAACATTGGATTGAGTACCGTAAAATCGCATGTTAGTAGTATTTATTCAAAATTAAATGTTAAGTCAAGAAAAGATATTATAAATATGAAATAAAAACGTATGGTAACAGCCGGTATAGTTCATGTCCGCCCTTCGGGACGGCCACAGAGCCATACCGGCAGACGTTTGCCAAACATTAAAATTTACATTGCGGATATCCTAAACATACAATGTCTCTAAGACATCCAATGTTTTATCATTCCAACATTTCCTATCGTACATTTCACATCATTCTCTAATCCCAAAATATCATTTGGGGAGTGCTAAATGTTATATTTAGCACACTTAATATTACTCACAGCATGCTGTCAATTATTTTATACATGCTAAATATTATTTAATACCTGCATAATATAATATATATCATGCTGTCGGTTATTTATATCATGCTAAATATCATTAGCAGCATGTTGTCAATTACATTTATTGTGCTATAATTTGTTTATATCATGATATATGTTTATTTTAGCCTGCTAAAAGTTATTTTTAGCAGTTGGGAAATGGCTTATCAAGGTCAATAATTATTTATTTATAAACCAAAATATACTTATGAGAAAGCACGGAGATTATATACCCACCACCAAAACAAGTCTTGATAATTGGTTGCAAAATTTTACTGCCAAAACAGAGGAATATATAAACGAATATGGAATAAATGAGAGCGATTATGAAATTCTAAAACCTGTTGCCGAAAGTTATAGCGAAGATATAATAGCCGAAATAGAGCTGTTGAACAAAAAATTGGCACAATTTAAAAAAACGATAATTGATAGAAAAAAAGCAATAAAAATAAGTAGAAGTATAGCTCAGAAAATTAAAAACGACCTGAATTATACCAAAGAAATAGGTCGCGAATTTGGTATAATTGGTCCTGAGCGTATTTTCAATCACAAAGCTTTTAGTCCCAAACTAAAATTGCGAAGAGTAAGTGAAGGCGTAGAAATATCGTTTAACAAAAGCCAAACCGATGGTGTAAATATTTATCGAAAATTAGAAGGTCCGTCAGATTTTCAATTTCTTAATCACGACACTCACAGCCCGTATATCGACACCAAAGATATGGACAAACACGCTACTTACGAGTATATGGCATGGGCAGTAATCAAGGATGAAGAAATAGGTATTGAAAGCCATATTTCTATTATTACGGTGTAAAATGATTGCAAATACCTGCTTTCCTGATTATTTTTATTACCTTTAGGCAACCTTATAAGAAATTAAAAATTATGAAAAATAAATTATTTCTTTTATGTTTTATTATAATTGTAATTTGCAGTTATTCATATTCGCAAAACGTAAACATTGTTTGGGAAAAATGTTACGGAGGTTCAATGATGGAAACATCTCATGGTTCATGTGAAGTATTTGACAAAGGAATTGTAATTGCTGCAGATTCAGAATCAAATGATTTTGATGTGCATATAAACAGAGGCTCCACAGATTTTTATATTGTTAAAATTAAAAGTAATGGAGACACACTTTGGACAAGAACATTTGGAGGCTCTAATCTTGACCTTGGATGTGATGTAACAGAAACAGACGATAGTTGTATTGTATATACCGGTGTTACATTTTCAAATGATTTTGATATTAATACTAGTTATGGGGGTGGAGATATTTTTGCTGTTAAATTAGATGCTATTGGTAATACATTATGGAAAAAAACATTTGGAGGTAGTGATGTAGATAATGCCTATTCAATTATTTCAACAAAAAACGGAGCTTGTGCTTTATTTGGCTATACCGGGTCTTCAGATTTTTATATAAATCAGAATTATGGATCTCATGATTGTGTTTTAATTAATCTAGACCAAAACGGAGATACATTATGGGTAAAAACGCTTGGAGGAACACTATCTGAGATCGGTCAGGATATTATTTATACAAGTGATAATGGTTTTGCAGTTATAGGTTCAACAGAATCATCTGATTATGATGTTGGAAACAATTATGGAAATCATGATATATGGTTAGTTAAACTTGATTCTCTTGGCAATATTCAGTGGGAAAAAAATTATGGAGGTACAGATTCAGATGAAGGTATGAGTATTTATCAAACCAATGATGGTGGATATATTATGGCAGGGATGACAAATTCAAATGATTTTGATGTACACGGAAATCATGGCGATAGTGATTATTTAATTATCCGTACAAATTCTACAGGAGATACTCTTTGGACTAACACAATTGGTGGTTCCGGTTACGACAGACCAAATGCAATCATACAAACCAGCGATAATAATTTTGTTGTTGGAGGTTATACAAATTCTGTGGATGGTGATATAAGTAATTGGTATAATTCATATGATTTCTGGATAGTAAAGCTTGATGATAACGGACAGATTTTATGGGATGCGTGTATGGGTGGAAATTACAGCGACCAGTGTACCAATATCTTTGAAACTTTTGATAATTATCTTTTTGCTTCAGGATCTACTCATTCTACAAGTGAGGAAATTGGATACCAACATGGAAATGGAGATGTATGGGGTGTAAAGTTTGATTTTATTGTGAATACGGATAAAGAAATAAAACATAACTCATCTAATATTTTGATTTACCCCAACCCAACAACAGGAAAAATAAGTGTACAGGCAGAAGGAATAATAGGAATTGATGTAATGGATATTACAGGCAAGGTAATTAAAAACCTTCAAGGTTTTGGAAACCTTGAAGGTTTGGATATTGACCTAAGCAAAAACCCAAAAGGAATCTATATTATAAAAGTAACCACAAGCAAAGGCGTGATGGTAGAAAAAGTTGTTTTGGAATGACCTCGTCAATTTCGCCCCGAGTACTCGGGGTGATTTATGGAAAAAGCAGAGACCACAAGTTCGGAAACTTTTGGTAGTTGGTGTCTAAAGTTATAAATCTAAAATCGCAAATAATTAAATCTTAAATTTTCATATCTTTATGCAATCTTTGTATATGTTTTTGAGCCAAAAAACTGTTGCAAATATTGTAAAATGATATGCTAAGCAAAAAATTCTATATAATCTTTCTATTTACAGGATTGTTTCAAATCTTGTCTCTTGCCAATAATGCGGATAGCCTGAAACTTTTATTGAGTAAACATCAGGAAAAAGACCATGCTTCAATATATAACCAACTGGCTGATATTTATAAAAACATATCAATTGATTCAAGTAAAATTTACACAAAAAAGGCATTAAAATTAGCCAAACTTTATAATAATCAAGCTGAAATAGCAAAGGCATATTACCAATTAGGATATATCAATAAACGGGAAGAAAAATATGATGATGCATTAAAATTTTATTCCAGTTCACTTCAAATTTATATTGTTATTAATGATTCAGCAGGGCAGGCAAAAGCTTATAATAATATCGGAGATATTTATTTTAATAATTCCGATTATGATACAGCTATAAAAAAGTATATTAATGCACAAACTCTGAAGAAAGCTATTTCTGACCACAAAGGAAACGCAATATCTAATTTGAAAATCGGAAATGTTTATATGCAATGGGGAAAATATGATGATGCACTAATCTATTATCAGAAAGCACTAAAAATATTTGAAAATATTGATTTTAAATATGGGATGGCAAGTGTTTACAACAATATTGGGGTTATATATGAAAATATGAAACAATATGAAAAAGCCCTTGAAAACTATGAAAAAGCCTTAAATACTATTGACCAAGAGTCTAATTTGTATGAAACTTCCGATTATCTTAATAATATTGGCAATGTGTACTTAAATAAAGAGAACTATGATACTGCCTTAGTTTATTATAAACAATCTTTAGTATATCGTGAAAAAACAGGTTTTAAACAAGGTATAGCTTCTTCATATAATAATATTGGCATTGTACTACGATTATCCGGTAAGGTGCAGGAAGCAATTAATTATTACAACAAAGCATTACATATTAATGAGGAATTAAATAATAACTATGAGTATGCTTTAAATTTAATTGCTCTTGGTAAATGTTATTCGGAATTAAAAGAATTCAAATTAGCCGAAAAAAATTATTTTGAAAGTGCAGAAATAGCGAAACAAAATAGCTACTTACGTGTTCTTAGCTTATGTTACGAAGCTATGTCAGAACATTATTATTTTATTCAAAATTATCAGCAGGCATTTTATTATAAAGATAGTATAATGATAATAAACGATAGTCTGTTAAATATTGAAATGCATATGCAGATTAATGAATTACTGACTAAATATGAAACCGAAAAGAAAGAAAATGAAATTAAGATTCTGAACAAAGATAAACAGGTCAGGGATTTGCAATTAACGAGAAACAAATATTTAGTTATTGCATTGATAGCAGTAATAATTCTTACACTATTAATATTTTTTCTTTTATACCGACAGTCAAGATTAAGCTCATTACAAAAAAATATAGAGCTTGAGCAAAAACTATTAAGGTCGCAAATGAACCCGCATTTTATTTTTAACTCTTTGATAGCAATTCAGAGTTTTATTTTTAAAAACGATACATTTGAAGCAGGTAAATATTTATCGGGTTTTGCACGATTAATTCGTTTGATATTAGAGAACTCAAGAGAAGAAAGTATTTCCCTGCAAAGAGAAATAGATACTCTGAAATATTATATGGATTTACAAAAATTACGATTCAATAACAGTTTTGAATATGAAATTAAAACAGATGTATTATTAAATTCTGAAATTGCTGCCATTCCTCCTATGCTTGCACAGCCGTTTATTGAAAATGCTATTGAGCACGGTATAAAAAATAAAGATGTAAAGGGTTTTATTTCTGTTAATTTTAAGCGAGTTGATTCAAATATAATTTTTGAATTAACAGATAATGGGCTTGGAATTAAAAACTCATTAAATCAACCAAAAAAAGACCATAAATCACTAGCTACAGAAATTACCAAAGAACGTTTGCTGATAATAAATCGGACTTATAAAAATAAAATTCATCTGAAAATTGAGGATCTTTCAGAAATAACAGATAAAACAGGTACTAAAGTAACATTTACAATACCCTATAAAACCATTTGATATGTTAAAAGCTATAATTATTGACGACGAATTAAGAGCACGAGAAACTATTGAGAATATACTGCTTAACTATTGTGAAGATATTGAAATAATAGATCAGGCACATGATGTTGCCTCAGCAGTTTTGGCAATAAAAAAACAAAAGCCCGATATTATTTTTCTGGATATTAATATGCCCGACGGAACAGGTTTTGATGTGCTAAGAAAACTTGACAAAGTGGATTTCAGAGTGATTTTTATAACCGCATATCAGGAACATGCCATTCAGGCAATAAAGTTCAATGCTTTTGATTATATTTTAAAGCCTATTGATCCTGAAGAGCTTATTAATGCAGTAAAAACAGTTTCAGAAACTATAGAAAAAGATCTTGATACAGATGATTTGGAAATGATATTAACAAATATTCAGGAATTTCAGAATAAAGCAAAACGTATTGTATTGAGAACTTCAGAAAATATACATTTCATTGACATTAGAGATATAATACGTTGTGAATCGGATAGAAATTACACTATGTTCTATATAAAGGACCAAAAGAAAATACTTGTATCTAAAACCCTAAAAGAGTATGAGGAAATACTTTCAAATTATGGGTTTTTTCGTTCACATCAGTCACACTTAATAAATATTAATTATCTCGATAGTTTTGAAAGAGCAGACGGAGGAAATGTGGTAATGAAAGATGGTTCAAAAGTGCCGGTTTCAAGTAGAAAAAAAGAACAATTGCTAAAGATATTTGAGCAAACCCTTTAAATTAAGCCTGCAAATATTCATCAGAAGCTGCCTTTTGATAATTATATCCCTGCGAATATTCATTTGCTATTGACATGAGGTATTTATTTATATAACTTTACACTAGTTTTTAAACTAAAAAATAAATAATATTATGAAAAAGTTTATTCTAATAACCACTACACTTTTATTTACTCTTTATGCAAATGCACAAATAGTAAACATACCAGATGCGATTTTTAAAACATACTTGCTAGCTTATCCACAAATAAATACCAATGGAGATGGAGAAATACAAGTAAGTGAAGCAAGTGCTTTCACCGGGACAATTGATGTTATGGGTATGAATAGTATCTCAGACTTAACAGGAATTGAATTTTTTACTGCTCTTACTGCGTTACATTGCTCTAGTAATCCATTAGGCACCTTAGATGTAAGTAATAATATAGCTCTTATTGAATTATATTGTGATGATAATCAATTAAGTATTCTAAATGTTAAAAATGGTAATAATAGCAATTTTACATATTTTCAAGCCCATAACAACCCTAACTTGTATTGTATAGAAGTAGATAATGCTTCTTGGTCAACAGTTAATTGGACTGAAATAGATTCTCAGTCTTCATATAGTAGTGATTGCTCAAATTGGATTGGACTTTTTACAGGAAATGACCCCAACATTTTGTGTAATGATTCTATTTTGTTAAATCCAAATGTTATTTATAGTGGTACAACTCCTCTGTTTTATACATGGTCACCTTCAAATGGGCTTTCAGATACTACAATTATAAACCCAATTGCAAATCCAACTAATACTACCACTTATACAATTACAGTATCAAATGGAATAGGAAATGCAATTGACAGTATCACAGTGTTCGTTGATCCTCTTGCATTCAATCCAATTACAGATGTTACAATTATTTGTGGTAATTCTACAACATTTAATCTTTCTACAAATAGCTTAAGCTCAAATATTACTTATCAATGGTCACCTATTATTGGCTTAGATAATCCCAATATAATTAATCCTGTAGCTAATCCAAGTAACTCAACTACATATACCGTTACTGCTACTCTTGGAAATTGTGTGGCAATTGACAGTATTACAGTTTACCTAGATCCTCTTCCTGCACAAGAAATCTGTATGGTAACAGTTGATTCGGTTTATGGAAAAAATAAGATAATATGGGAAAAGGCTTTGTTGCCAATAGAGGAATATTATATTTGGAAAGAAACTTTTATATCGGGCACATACAATCTTATGGATGTTGTTCCTTATGATTCTGTAGGTATGTATATAGATATGACATCAGAACCAAATGTTCAATCTGATAAATATAAAATATCGGTATTGGATTCTTGTGGATATATTTCAGATATGGGCAACTATCATAAGACTATACATTTAAATGTTTCTCCTGCTGTACCGCAGGGATATGCTTTAACATGGGAGCATTACGAAGGTTTTAACTTCAGTACTTATGTAATTTATAGAAAACATAACAATAATCCTTTTGATTCTATACAATCTATAGCTTATAGCCCAGGAGTTTTTACATACACTGACTTAAATGCCCCTGGAGGTAATATCTCTTATTTTATCGCTGCAAGGAAACCAACACCATGTGATACTACAATGATTGGAACTAAATTATTAGGAGAACCATATAGTCAGTCTTTGTCAAATATAGAAGACAATATTGCTGTTAATGTAAATGAAATTTCCATAGCACAATGTAAAATATTCCCCAATCCAACAACAGGAATAATAAATGTAGAAGCGGAAAACGTAATTGGAATAGAAGTAATAAATATACAAGGTGAAAAAGTCATAAGCCAAAAGTCAAATATCAAAAATCAAAAGTGTGAAATTGATTTAAGCTCACAGCCAAAAGGCATTTATATTATAAAAATAACAACAAATAAAGGCGTTGCTGTTGAGAAGGTTGTTTTGGAGTAAAAGCCCCCTTAATTTCCCAAAGGGGATTTTCTCCTTAGCTTCGGAAATGTAGTAATGAAAGATGGCTCAAAAGTGCCGGTTTCAAGTAGAAAAAAAGAACAATTGCTAAAGATATTTGAGCAAACCCTTTAAATTAAGCCTGCAAATATTCATCAGAAGCTGCCTTTTGATAATTATATCCCTGCAAATATTCATTTGCTATTGACATGAGGTATTTATTTATATAACTTTACACTAGTTTTTAAACTAAAAAATAAATATTATGAAAAATATTATTACTATTATTGTTGTTTTCTTAACAGTTCAAATGTATTCGCAAGGATGGACAGAACTGCCAAATTTTACTAATGATGGACTGTGGACTGTTGAAATGTTAGATACAGCTACAATTATTATTGGAGGCAATAATTATTCACTATATAAGTCAACTAATGGAGGTGATACTTGGGACCAGTTAAACAATACAATCTTAATCACTATTTATGATACTGATTTTCCTAGTCAAAATATTGGATATGCAGTAGGAAATAATTGGTCTGCTTCGGGCGAAGATGCAATGAAAACTACCGATGGAGGTACAACATGGACAGCACTTAATATTGGATATTACTATCAACTTTTAAAAGTGCAGTTTTTAGATACACTTAATGGATATATATTATCAAAAGATTCTACAATACACAAAACTACTGATGGAGGAAATACATGGGTTCAATCATTTATACCGGTTTCTTTTAATAATTCCTGCTTAGATATGCATTTTTTTGATATAAATACTGGGGTTGTTATTGATTCTACTAATGCTTTAATTTACAGAACCACAGATGGTGGTTTAAGCTGGAATACAATTAACTTAGTAAATGTAGCTTCTTTTTACTTTTTACATTTCATCGATTCTATTGGGTATGCAGTAGGTGAAGACAATATTGGTGGCAGTGGTACACACATCCAAAAAACAACAGACTATGGTATGACTTGGAATCTTTTACCTGCTACAAATATTAGTTATCAATGTACTGGTGTTTATTTTCATGATGAACTATTTGGGTATTTGATAGGCTATCATGCTATTAATACAACTTTTGATGGGGGACAAACATGGATTGAAGAGTCTTTGCCCATACAATCTGCCCGTAATATTGATTTTTATAATTGTTTAGGTTTTATTGTTGGGGGTGGTGGACAGACACTTAGAACCAATACTTGTGGAATATTAACAGAAGTTAATGCAGGAAATAATATCTACCTAACTTGTGGTGAATCTGACACCATTAATCCAATAGTAACATACTCTGGACCAAATACACTTTCATATTCATGGTCTCCTTCTTATGGCTTGTCAGATACTACAATTCTAAATCCTGTTGCAAATCCAACTATTACTACTACCTATACAATAACTGTTTCAGATGGGATGGTTAATGCAATTGACAGTGTAACGGTATTTGTTGACCCTCTTCCTGAACAGGAAATCTGCATGGTAACAGTAGATTCGGTTTATGGAAAAAATAAGATAATATGGGAAAAGGCTTTGTTGCCAATAGAGGAATATTATATTTGGAAAGAAACTTTTATATCGGGCACATACAATCTTATGGATGTTGTTCCTTATGATTCTGTAGGTATGTATATAGATATGACATCAGAACCAAATGTTCAATCTGATAAATATAAAATATCGGTATTGGATTCATGTGGATATATTTCAGATATGGGGAACTATCATAAAACTATTCATTTAAATATTTCACCTGCTGTACCTACCGGATATGCTTTAACATGGGAGCATTACGAAGGCTTTAGTTTTGATACTTATGTTATTTATAGAAAAAATAATAACAATCTATTTGATTCTATACAATCTTTAGCATATAGCGCGGGAGTATTTACATATACCGATGTTAATCCTCCGGGAGGTAATATATATTATTTTATAGCTGCTCAAAAATTAACACCATGTGATACAACATTGATCGGAACTAAATTATTTGGAGAACCATATAGTCAGTCTTTGTCAAATATTGAAGATAATATTGCAGGGAATGTAAATGAAATTTCCCTTGTAGAATGTAAAATATTTCCTAATCCTACAACAGGTAAAATAATAGTACAAGCCGAAGGAATAGAGATTATTGTTGTATTGAATTTGCAAGGAAAAGAAATCTATAATGGCAAAGGAAAAGAAATTGATTTAGGCACTCAACCAAAAGGAATATATATAATTAAAGTAACTACCAGTAAAGGTGTGGTAGTTAGAAAGGTGGTGCTTGAATAATATAATCTTTTATGTCATTTAAAGTCAATAATTAAAATACTACATTATGAAAAAGCTATTACTAATTACTACAGCAATATTATTTGTTTTTATTGCAAATGCACAAATAGTAAATATCCCCGATGCTAACTTTAAAGCTGCCTTACTGGCACATAATCCAGTTATTGATACTAATGGAGATGGAGAAATACAGGTAAGTGAAGCAAATGTTTTCACTGAGATGTTAAACCTCGAAGATAAAAACATAACAGACCTGGCAGGTATTGAGGCTTTTACCAGCCTTACTCATCTACATTGCATTGCTAACCAATTAGACACAATAGATTTAAGCAGCAATATTGCGCTAACTTTTTTGAATTGTTGCAACAACCCTATTTTGGAATTAAATATTAGCAACAATATCAATTTAACTTTTGTATCATGTTTTGGCGGACAATTAACTACCTTAGATTTAAGCAATAATACTGCTCTAACAAATTTATCATGCCATAAAAATCAAATAAGCACATTAGATATAAGTAATAATCTTGTTCTTGAATATTTGTATTGCTATGAAAATGAATTAAGCAGTTTAGATTTGGGCAATAATGTTGCTCTTCAAGGTTTATTCTGTGAAGAAAATCATATAAGCAGTTTAGATGTAAGCAATAATATTTCTCTTTCCAATTTATATTTTAAGAACAATCAATTAACTAATATTGATATTAGCAACAATCCATTACTACATACATTGAATTGTGATAACAATTTACTGCAAAATCTAGATGTTTCAAATAATCCGCTTCTTGTGGAGTTGAACTTAAGAAACAATCAAATAAGTTCATTAGATATTAGTAACAATCATGTTCTTACTAGTATAACATGCCAAGATAATCAACTAATCTCATTAGATGCTAGCAACAATCCTGTTCTAGATCGTTTGTTATGCAATGGTAATCAATTAATCAGTTTAAATGTAAAAAATGGGAATAATGGAAATATGAATTTTGGTGCCGAAACTAACCCAAATTTGTTTTGTATTGAAGTAGATGATCCTGCTTGGTCAACAATTAATTGGAATGGTGATCATGATCTTTGGTCTTCATTTAGTGATGATTGTTTATATTCGATTGATTCGATTGAAGTAAATGCAGGAAATGATATCTATACTATTTGTAATGAATCCAATCAACTTAATCCTACTATAATATATAATGGGTCAAATTCTTTATCTTATTCTTGGTCTCCATCTTCAGGTTTGTCTAATTCAACAATTTTAAACCCAATTGCTAATCCAACAATTACTACAACTTATACAATAACTGTAACTGATGGAATTGAGACTTCAATTGATTCAATAACAATATATGTAGAGAATCTCTCTATGCAGGAAATATGTATGGTTACAGTAGATTCAATTTATGAAAAAAATATGATTGTTTGGGAAAAAGCTTTATTACCAATAGAGTCATATATAATTTGGAAAGAAACCTATGCAGCAGGGTCATATAATCTTTTAGATACTGTTCCGTATAATTCTCCAAGCATTTATGTAGATATGACTTCAGAACCAATGGTACAATCTGATAAATATAAAATCTCAACTATAGACTCTTGTGGGAATGTTTCAAATATGAGCCCTTATCATAAAACTATACATTTAAATGTTTCTCCAATCACCCCTCAAGGATATAATTTAATATGGGAACATTATGAAGGATATAGTTTTGATACATATATTATTTATAGAAAACATAATAACAATCCTTTTGATTCCATACATTCTATTGCATATAGCCCAGGTGTTTTCTCTTACACTGATGTAAATCCACCAGTAGGTAATATTTATTATTCTATTGTGGCTCAAAGGTTGGTTCCTTGCGATATCACTCAGAGTGGTTCAAAATTAGAAAAAACATATAGCGAATCAATGTCTAATATAGTTGAAATGCTTAATAATAATGTAAATGAAATATCTAAAATACAATGTAAAATATTCCCAAATCCAACAACAGGTAAAATTACTGTACAGGCAAAAGATATGGAGAGAATTGAGATTTTGGATTTTACAGGCAAGGTAATTGAAAACCTTCAAGGTTTTAGAAACCTTGAAGGTTTGGATATTGACCTGAGCAAAAACCCAAAAGGCATCTATATTATAAAAGTAACAACCCAAAAAGGTGTTGCTGTTGAGAAAATTGTATTAGAGTAAACTTGCATTGTCATAGTTACTCCGTGACAAAAACAAAACAAAAAACAAAAATTATTTGGAAAGATTATAAATAGTGTTTAACTTTGTTGCCATAAGTTTGTGGAAAGATTTGGATAGCTTGCAACCACAGAAAAATAATGCTAAAACATCAGGCTTTTCTGTAATGCAATTATCCCCATTCTTTTTTTAAATTATAAAAGCCCCACCTAACCTCCCCAAAGGAGAGGGACTGTGGGCAAAACATTATTCCAAGCACTTTGGATAAGTTTTATGAATGTAACTCTATCCCAAGGTGCAGGATATTAATATTTAATAAATTAATAATTAAACAATTTAAAAAATGGCTTATTTATTTACATCAGAATCGGTATCGGAAGGACATCCCGATAAGGTTGCAGACCAAATATCAGATGCATTGTTAGATAATTTTTTGGCTTTCGATCCTAAATCTAAAGTTGCATGCGAAACAATGGTTACAACAGGGCAGGTTATACTTGCAGGGGAAGTAAAATCAAAAATATATATTGATGTTCAGAAAATTGCACGTAATGTAATTTTAGATATTGGTTATACAAAAAGCGAGTATCAGTTTGATGGAAATTCGTGTGGGGTAATAACTCTTTTGCACGAACAATCGCAGGACATTAACAGAGGTGTGGAACGTGAAGAGAAGATGGATCAGGGAGCAGGAGACCAGGGAATGATGTTTGGTTATGCTTGCAGAGAAACCGACGAATATATGCCTTTGGCTTTAGACCTTTCACATATTTTGCTGCAACAAATGGCAGAAATAAGAAGAGAGGGTAAAAAAATGACATATCTCAGACCCGATTCAAAATCGCAGGTTACAATAGAATATGGCGACGATAATAAACTGAAAAGAATTCACACTATTGTGATATCTACTCAACACGATGATTTTGATGATGACGACGAAAGAATGCTGGCAAAAATAAAAGAAGATGTTAGAAACATTTTAATACCAAGAGCAAAAAATGAATTGCCAGCAAGATTACAGGAATTATTCGACAATGAATTTATTCTGCATGTAAATCCAACAGGCAAATTTGTAATTGGAGGACCACATGGCGACACAGGATTAACAGGAAGAAAAATAATTGTTGATACTTATGGAGGAAAAGGAGCACACGGAGGTGGAGCATTTTCAGGAAAAGACCCATCGAAAGTTGACCGTTCTGCTGCTTATGCAGCAAGACATATTGCAAAAAATATGGTAGCAGCCGGAATAGCAGACGAAATACTTGTTCAGCTTTCTTATGCTATTGGTGTTGCAGAACCTGTTGGGGTATTTGTAGATACTTACGATACAGCAAAAATTGATACTTCGGACGGAGAAATTGCGGAGAAAATTAAAAACATATTCGATTTAAGACCTGCAGCAATAGAAGAAAGACTTAAGTTGAGAAATCCAATATTTTTAGAAACAGCTTCTTATGGTCACATGGGCAGAACACCTCGAAAAGTTAAAAAAGTTTTTGTTTCTCAATATTCAGGTAGAGTTGAAGTAGAGGTTGAATTATTTACTTGGGAAAAATTAGACTATATAGATAAAATTAAAGCGGAATTTAATTTGGGATAAACTCTCATTTAGAAACCTTTAATAATACTTTAAAGCTGTCCTGTTTATAGTTAAGCAGTTTGGCTCTTATAACTTGTCTGTCTTCGTAGGTTAGATATACTATTTCATTATCAGAAACAAATATTGCCTGCATTTCAAATAAGTTTACGGTACTTGTTACCTGATATGTTTCCAATGCATCAAATTTTGAAATATATAGATCGGCGTTTACAAATTTCATTTTTATAGGAGTATTTTTTTGATAGATCAGATATTCAGAATTTGGCGCCCATTGTGGACTTGAGCCCTGACCTAAATTATAAATAGTGTTGTTTTCAGTATTCCAAACAACAAGTTCAAATCCATTATTGAAAATAATTTTGCTGGCATCCGGTGACCATTTAGGACTTATATTATTTGTTCCTGTAATATCAAAAGTTTCTTCGGTTTTTGTATCCAATATTTTTATTACCCCTTTTTCTGTTACAATAGCAGCAAAATTTCCTTTTGGCGAAATTACAGCATCTATTATTTTCTCATTAAATTTATATTTAAAAGTATCTTTTTTATGTAAAACGTAAAAATAATTGCCAACAGAAAATCCAATTTTTTCATCATTACTAAAAGAAACTTTGCTACAATGCTGTGTTGTGGTTAAAAGCTTAATAATTTTCTTTTTCTCAATATTGAAAACAACAATACTTGTTTTATCATTTTCAATTATTTTAAAACCAATGCTTTTTTTGTCAGGTGAAACAGTATATTCCTTAAAATCGGCTACTGTATCTATAAACAATTCAGGAATAGAAGTATTGTCTTTTAAAATAAAAAGTTGTTTTTGTTTTTCACCGCTTAGTAAAATTCCTTGATCTAAAATATTCGGATTAACATAATATCCTGATGTAATAGGTCTGATATTTGTTCTATCGGGCTCTTCTTCTTGTGCTTTTACAGTAATTGCAATAAATAGTAGAAATATGAATATTATAAAACTATTCATTTATACAATTTGTTTTAATTCTTTAAGATGTTTCATTTTGTTGACATCTCTCATTTTGTGAGCTGTTTCAGTACAATATGTATGCTTTTCCATAAACTTAATTTCTTGTTTATGCCAATCGTCAATAGTTTTTACTTTGCCTCTTTCAAAGAGTTCGCGGAAAAGATTTTGAGAAATAGGTAAGTAATCTTCTCTCCCAAGGTAGTCTAAGTCGGCATCGCAAATGATTTCTTCTAATTTTGTTTTAGGCTCAATATCGGGATGTGTAGCATATATCAAATCACAAATAATTTTTATTTGTTCATCTGTATATTGATACTCCTTCAGAACATCTTTAGAGAATTTAATGCTTAATAGTTCATGATCATCATAACCAATTAAAAATCCCGTATCGTGAAATAGTGCAGCAGTTTTAAGTAAAAAAAGTTCTTCTTTTGAAACTCCTTCATTTATTCCAATTATTTCAACTTCAACCAAAACATCAATGGTGTGCTTTAAATTATGATAATATAAATTTTCAGGAAGCCCTTTTTCAAGTTTGTGCATTATTAGTTCATCAAGCTCATCAAATCTGATATACTGAAGTTTTTTTAAAAATTCTTCATTTGGTTTTTCCCCTTCCCCGTTTATGGATAATTCCGACTTAATGCCTTTTACAAAATACATACCTATATCGCCTTTATATTTAACAGGAATTTTTCCCCGCGATTCGCAAATAAAAAAATCTTTAACAAGCTCATAAGTTGTTTCAGAAATATTTATTTCTCCAATTTTCCCTGATGACTCCATCCTACTTGCAATATTTACAGAATCTCCCCAAATATCATAAGATAATTTCTTGCTGCCCACTACTCCTGCAATTACAGGTCCTGAATGAATCCCAATTCTAATATCCCAATCATTTTCTGATTCAGTTTTTAATTTTGTCATGTATTGTTGCATAATAATTCCGGTTAAAACAACATCAACAGGATTTGTTTTATTTTTTTTAGGAATACCTCCTGCACACATATAAGCATCTCCAATGGTTTTAATTTTCTCAATATTAAGATTTTCTATAACCATATCGAAATCAAAGAAAAACTTATCAAGGTCATCAAGTAATTTTTCAGGATTCATGTGTTCTGCGATTTTTGTAAATCCCTGTATGTCTGAAAATAACACGGTTGCCATTTTATATATTTTACGGGTAGCCTTTCCTTTTATTTGCAGTTCCTTTGCTGTATCCGGTGGCAGGATGTTTGCCAAAAGTTGTTCTGCTCTTTCTTTTTGAATAACTATTTCTTCTGTTTTTTCTGTAATTACTTTTTCAAGTTTAAGTTTTTCCTGAGCAAATAAATATTCTCTCCAACGAACTATCATTATAACAAATAATGCTACAAATAATATGTAAGTAACAAATGCATACCAAGTTCTATATATAGGGGGTTTTATGTGGAAGTGAAAAAATGCTTCTTGCGAAATGTTATTATAAAGGTCTTTTGCTCTTACTTTGAAAGTATAAAATCCTTCTGATAAATTTGTATAATTTATTGTGTTTAAATTACTCCATTTAGACCATGTTTTATCAAAACCTTCTAAAAAAAATTGATATTGCAATCCAGAACTGCTTGTAAAATTCGGAGCAGAATATTCAAAATGAAAATCATTATATCTATAATTAAAATTTTTACAGATTGTATCGTTTAAGAAACCATTATTTGCCCCATTATACAAAATAGAATCTTCTCCAATTATTATACGTCTTATTAATGTATTATAATTAACGCTTTGCCTGTAATCTAATTTGCAATCATAGCGAATTAAGGCATCAAAACTTCCGAACCAAACAACTCCATTGCTTTCGGGAAAAATTGCTTCAATTGTAAAATCAGTTATATTATTGAACATTGAAGTATTAAAACTATATTTTATATTTTGACTGTTATATTTTGCAAAAGCCGTTTTCTTTGAGAATTTACCATAACTTCCGGAACTGAGCCAAAGATTTTTATTCCCATCTTCTACAATTGGAAAAACCCAGTTTTCTTCATTCTTAAAATTAATTCCAATTAAGGTATCATGAAAAAATTTCATAGAATCTTGATCAAATCTAAAAACACCTTTTTGACTTGAAAATAAAATACCATTTTTGGTAGAATATACATCTATCCAGCTATGGTCTTTTGGTAATCCGTAGTTTTCCCTAAATTGAATTACATCTGCATAAAAATCAACTCCATTGGAAAAGTCAACCATAAATATACCATGATAATCGGATCCAAGCCATAAAACACCTGTTTTATCTTCTACAATTGTGCGAATAGGTTTGTTAAGTTTATTAAGGCTTCCAAGTTCAACAAATTTATTATTTTCATATTTAAAAACTAAAAGACCGATATCTGTTGCAAAATAAAATAAATTAGAATCTGCGCACGATCGCTTAATTGCCTCTACATTACCAGCATAAGTCATTTTTCCTTTGAAATTTTCAATTTTATAAATACCTTTTACAGATGTTACAAAAAGATCTTCGTTTATTGAATTTAGAGTATTGCAATCAGTTTGGACACTTTTTATTTGATTAAATTTTTGAGAACCAAAACAATTTAATTGATTATTTAAAATATTAGAATTTTTTAAATAAAAAACACCCTGTGTAGTTGCAACATATAGAATCCCATTGTGTTTTATAATTGAAGATATTCCTCCTTTTAGTCCTGAGTTTTTTCCAAAATATGAAAAAGCTGACGGGAACTCAATTTTACATATTCCATTACTTAATGCCAACCAAAGATTATTATAATTATCAATAAATATATCATTCACTTGATCAGCTTTTAAGCCGTTTTCCATATTAATATTTACAATTATTTCGCCTTTTTCGTTAATAATTGAAATACCACTACGTTCTGTTCCAAAAACATAATGTCCACTTGACAGCCATTTTCCTTTTGTTAATTTATTTCGAGAAATATAATTGTCAATTTGAGTAAAAAATGGTTTAATTGTTATAAAATCATAAATATAAAAACCTTTTAACATGTCAATCTTTATAAGTAAATTACCATCTTCAAAAGGCAGGATTTCAAGTACTTTTTTATCTTTGAAAAATTGTGTGTTTGGCAGTGTATCAAAACCATTATAAACATAATTTAGTATTCCTATTCCTGATTTACTCACAAAAATTTTATTATCAACTTTAAAAACGTCAAAAGGAGTTGAAGAAGAATCAATAACAGTTAAATATTTATTATTCCATCTATATATTTTTTCGTGTGTATAAAAAATAATTTCATTTTCTAAAGAAAAAATATTTCTCACATTACCAATATGCCTTTCATTCTCAGGCAATTTGTCAATTAAAGATGTAAATATGGTATTGTTTTTATCATCAGAGGCGAGATAACCAAAATCATCGTACCCTGAGACATAAACAACTTTATCATATCCAAAAGTGAAACTCGGGATTCCGTTGACATCAATTAATCTCCAGTTGCTTCCATCATATTCAAGCACTCCGCTAACATTACCAACATAAAGTATTCCTCTGTCATCTTGAATTATAGAATAATTCTGACTTTCATAACCGTATTCTTTTGGAGATATATTTTGAATAAGGGGTATTCCCAACTCATATGCCTGTCCGTCCAATCTGTTTATAAACAGAAGAAAGACAATGATTAGTAAGCTCGAAAATGTAAATTTATTATTCAATATCAATGTTGTTGAATTAATTTTCAAACTTACAAAAATTACTTATTATTTTCAATTGTAATTATAAAATAGTCTAAAAATCGGGACAAGTTATCTAATCGGCATTAACCTTAATAATTGACTTTGTCGAACTTACGTTTCATAAACTTTAATATGAAAAAATCAGTAGCCCTAGCCTGTTCCGATTTCTCGAAATCTTTTAGGACGGGGCTAATGATTAAAATATTTATGAAACGGAAATTCTCCGATAGCTATGAGGGAAGTCAATTATTCAGGTTATATTAGTAAAAGAAAATTGTTAAGAATACAGAAAGAAAACCTAAAATTATTCCGCTATAGATTTGAGCAGGATTGTGTTCGTTTAATTTTAATCGGGAATACCCCAACAATCCGATAATTAAAAAAGTAGTAATAATAAAAAATTGCAAATCAAGATTAAGTCTTATTGAAAACCCGATTAACAAACCCAGTATACCTCCAATACCGGTCATGTGGGCGCTTATTTTCCATTTTAGAGTTATTAGAAATAATATGAATACAGCAATAAATGAGCCCAAAAGAAAAGAAGAAATAAAGTCTGATATTGGCAACACTTGAATAGTATAATATGCGAAAAAATAAAAAATTATAACTACAGAAAGTGGGTAAATTCTCTCTTTTGAAGATTCCATTTTAAGACTTTTAATTAAGTTTCTATAAATGAAAAATGGAAGAAAAAGTAATGGTAATATACACGTAGAAGTAAATGTAATGAGAAAAATAACTTTTTTAACCTCAAAATTTATTAGTGTAAGATGAGAACCCGAATTAAAAAGAATAAAGATTCCAATTGTTGGCATAAACAACGGGTGAAACAAGTATGATATTATTTTAGCAATTCCTTTTCCCAATTTAAAAATTCTTAGTTAATACATAATATTTTTCTTGTTGTTTGATGATTTTCTGTTTTAATATTAATAAAATAAATGCCGGAATTAATGTTGTTTACAATTGAATTTAAATAAATCTCATTATATCCATCGTCAGATTGCAGTGATAATGAGCCAATTAATTCGCCAAAAATGTTTGTTACTTCAAATTTTACTAAAGTGTTACCGCTTAATAAATAAGTAATTTTTGTATTGTCAACAAATGGATTCGGATAAATTAAAAGATTAAATTTATTTAGGTTTGGCTTATTGATATCAACAGGGTTCATAAAATATTCTAATTCCCAGCCATCATCAGTTTCAGATGAACTTGTTTTAAATGTAATTATACAAACTCCCGATGGAATTGTCATATATGTTGGAATATTTGAATAATCAAATTTACCAATAAGGGTTGATGCCGAAATATATTCTTTGTGAATTAGAATATAGTCGTAAGCATTTGGAGCGAGATCAAATTTTGTAAAATTAAGATATATTGAATCAGCTCCTGTTGGTTCAATATACCATTTGCAATTTTCGGAGTTAAGATAATTACAATCATCACTACCATCTGTAACTACTCCTGCAGAATCTGTTAGAGTTGTTTCAGCTTCGCAAAATCGAGAAAAATAACTTAAATCCCATCCATTTGCTACGTCCATATTATTGCTTATAAAAGATAAAAACAATTCTCCATTTTCGGAAATTATTGTAGTTGGTGTTGTGGACGAGCTTAATTCCGGTTGATTCACTTGAGAAAATACATTTAATAATTGACCTGTAGCAGATGTGCCATCGTAAACGAATAATGTATCGCCTGTACCAAATTCAAATTTGTCGAAAACTAATTCTAATTTTTTCCCACAAGCAGGTGCAATTAAATATTCACAATTAATATTGTTTTCATAATCTTTTATATTGCTTCCATCATTTAAAGTGCCTCTTACATAAGTAATAGTATCTGAAACTGAACAGCCTTCAGGGTAAGTATAATTTAATGTGTCGGGATAAATATCTTTTATAACTTCTTGTGCATACGTAAATTGAGATCCGCCGGGTGTGAGATCGCTTGTGTAGAAAAATCCATCATAAGCTCCACCCCATCCCCAGTTAAAATGATAATATCCAGGTGTCTGGTATCCATCACAAACAAATGCATGACCACTTGTAAAAGAAGAATCATCAGCCCATCCTGCATAGTACATTGGTTTTTTATTGTCAAGGTTTGCAATTAAAACACTGTCCCAATCTAAACTTGTACTATCTTTAAAAAGATATTGAGTTTCGGGACAATATTTAAAATAAGTTCTCATTACATAAGCAGCACTATGATTCCACATGCCTGAGCCGTTTGGTCCATAATCCATATCTACTCCAACTCCCAGATGGTGTAAAAGCAATGCAACAGGATAATTTGAATCATCTAAGCTATTTAACATTCCATTCCATTCATAAGTTGTATTTTCATAATCTGCTGAAATAGTCCCATATTCATTATGGTAATATGAATATGTTCCACTTCCTGTTGCAGGAAATCGATGGTAGTATAATACTTGTCCCATTGCTGTTGCAACACAGCCTGCATAAACGTATCCTCCCGGGCCACCTGCATCTGCAGGACATTCTTCGTTATAAAAACTTCCCTGATTCCATTCAGATACCAATAATGGGGGAATTGCTTTTTCTTTACTTATTATTAGATCCTTTTCTTCAGATAATATTAAATGAGACCATTTTTGTTCTGTTTTTATATTTGGTGTTAGTTTACTTTTAATTGCATAAGATATCTGGCTTACATACTGTTTTATCCAAAAATCAAAAGCAGGATTAGTATAATTATCATTATATTTTCCTTTAAATGAATAAAAAGGAATCGGTTCTGCCGAGTTATGAGAAGATATTGCAATAAAACCACCATTTTCAATATTAAAAATATATAAAACAGTAGTTCCAAATTCATCTTTTTTAATATATGTTTCCATAATATTAATATCAGAAAAAAACTTTTCGTTAAACTGATTTACATTTTCATAATAAAAGTTTTTAGCAACAATACTAGCTGTTTTTTCATTTACATTTTGTGCTACTATAAGCCCAAAACTTAGCGTCATAATAAAAGTGATAATAAGTATATTTCTCATAATGGATATATTTTATTTTTTGCAAATATACACAAACTGCATAAATTTTATTAATATCTTTGCACTACTATAATTAAAAATTAATAATATAAAATGAAAAAAATTATTTCATATAATGTAAATGGAATAAGGGCTGCATTAAAAAAGGAATTTGCCACATGGATACAAGAAGAAAAACCCGATGTTTTGTGTATTCAGGAATCAAAGGCGCAGGTAGAACAAATTGATATTCCATTATTTGAACATTTAGGATATTACAGCTATTGGCATTGTGCCGAAAAAAAGGGATATAGTGGAGTGGGGATATTGAGCAAAGAAAAACCGGATAATATTGTTGTTGGGATGGGTAATGCTAAATATGATTCAGAAGGTAGAGTTTTAAGAGCTGATTTTGGAGAAATTAGCATTATATCCGTTTATTTTCCTTCGGGAACAACAGGTGGTATTCGTCAGGATTTTAAAATGGATTTTTTATATGATTTTTTTAATTATATCACCGAATTAAAAAAAGAACGCCCTAATTTAATTATATCAGGTGATTATAATATTTGCCATAAAGAAATTGATATAAATCATCCTGAACGTCATCATAAATCATCAGGGTTTTTACCCGAAGAACGTGCGTGGATAGATAAATTTATAGAAAATGGGTTTGTTGATAGTTTTAGAAAATTTAATAGTGAACCCAATAAATATTCATGGTGGAGTTACAGAGCAGGAGCACGACCAAAGAATCTTGGATGGAGAATTGATTACCACATGATAAGTAAAAGTTTGGATACAAAACTAAAAACTGCTAAAATTTTATCTGATGTTTTTCATTCCGACCATTGTCCTATAGTTGTTGAAATGGATATATAAAAAAAGGCTGTCTCAAAAGTTAGAAACAGCCTTATCTACACATCACTCAAACAAACAACACTATGAAATTTTGATCATCCTTGCAGGTTTAACATTTTCTTCTTCACGTTTTGGAATAGTTACATATAATATTCCGTTAACATATTTAGCACCAATTTTTTCTTTATTTACTTTTGCCTCAGGCAATGTAAATTTTCTGTTGAAAGAATCATGAATAAATTCTCTGCAAGAATAATTTGTATTTTCTTCTTCTTTTTCTTCGTTTACAGACGAAACCGATAGAATATTTTTATCCAATTCAATTTTAAAATCATCTTTATTAAAACCCGGAGCAGCAACTTCAATTAGAAATTCATTATTGTTTTCCACAATATTTACTGCGGGCATTGTGTCGTTTCTTTGGTGAAACTTAGCTTCTGGCATATCAAAAAATTCTTCGTTAAAAAAATTGTCAAAAATAGAATTGACTGCCGGATACATTCTGTTATTTCTTTTTACTAAATTCATAATTAATTCCTCCTTATATTTTAAAGTTTATTAAATTGTTTAATTGATCTCGAAAAACCAATGGTCAATTAGCGTGCCTGTAAGTAATTTTACAATTTTAGACAGAAATGTTATACACAATAGGACAAAATGGCGTGTTTTAATTTAAATAGAAGACAAAATGGCATGTCGTTGTGAATTCTACAAAAGAAATTATTAATACACAATTATTAATTCGGCACGACGATTAAGTTGATGTTCTTCTTTACTGCAAACAACTTCCTCTTTACAATTGTTTGCCAGCTTTGTTTCTCCTTTTCCAATTACTTCAATTATTCGGGTTTCATTTATTCCATTTAATTTAAGGTATTTTGAAACCGATCTTGCCCTGCGTTCCGAAAGCATTTGATTATATATGCTTGAACCGCATGCATCTGTATGGGCTACAATTTTTATTTTGGCATCACTATACTCTTTTAATAAAATTATGTTTTTATCAAGTATTTCTTTTGCATCACCACGGATATTTGTATCATCAAAATCAAAATATATATTTGCTAAATTAAGATTTTCATTTGATGTGTTGTTTACAACATCATTTTCTTCTATTACAATATTATTGTCATCTGTAACAACATTATTTTCATCGATTACAACATCGGTTATGTCGGCAATATAATCAGATGAATCAATATCTGCTAATTGTAATATATCATTAGCAACAAGTAATTCATCCTGAACAACTTTTATAATCTTGCTAACGCAAAAAGCTGTTGCTTCTTTTGTTTCTTTATCAATTGCCTCAACTTCCATTTGAATATTATATTTGCCTGCACAATTAAAAGTATAATCAAAATTAAGGCTGTCAACGAATATTTTGTCTTCTATTTTCCAAAAGTATTTTGTAAAAGTGTATTTATCGGACTTTGTATCAGATGCATCAATATTTAAAATTTCTCCTGCAAATATAGAATCAGCAGTGTTAAATCCAATATAAGTGTCAGCTAACGGAGTTTCACTAATTGGAGTACAGTCTTCAAATTGAGGTCCAAAAATTGCCTGATAAATATCCATATTTCCAAAACCATTCTTGCGATAAGAAGAAAAATATGCAAGATCTCCTTTTGAATTGAATTTAAAGAAAATATCGTCTCCGGCTGAATTTAAAGGATAACTCATATTAGCGGGTTCAGACCATTCTCCATCAACAAGTTCTGATTTGTATATATCATATCCACCTATTCCACTATGTCCTTGAGATGAAAAATACAATGTTTTTCCATCACTAGAAATCTCAGGGCTGTCTTCATTATATTTAGTGTTAATTTTCCGTCCTAAATTAACAGGAGGCCCCCATTTATTATCATCTTGTTTTTTTGAATAATATATATCGAGTTTGCCAAAACCCTTTTTTTTATTCCAACTACTGAAGAAAATAGTATTTCCATCATTTGTCATTGATGCATGTGGCTGATAATAACTAAAGTTTATGATCTTTGATACCTTAATCGGTTCCTGCCATTTTTCATTTACATTACTTGTTGTCCAAAGTTTATTTTTTCTGTAAACAATTAAAGTATTTCCGTCACAAGAACTACTTACAATTGCATTGTTACTCTTTTTCTTGTCGAGATATTTAAATATGGGTGAATTTAATGATTGTTCTGCAAAAGAGAATTTGCTTCTTTTTTTATACGATAAGTAAATACCCTCAAAACGTTCTTTGCCTTCAAAACCAAAATTTTCTGACATAATATAAGGTCTTTTAGATGTAAATAGCAATAAAGTGTCGTTATTTATCGGGACAGGAACATATTCCGGAAAACTTGTATTAATTCTGTTTCCCATATTTCTAATTCGCATTGAATTATTAATTTCCAGATTTTTTGCATTATTACACTCATTAATATATTTTACTATTTCATCTTGTAATGGTTTGTCTTTTTCAATAATATATTGTTTAAAAGTACTATACTCCTTTATTGCATTATCATATTGTTCTACAAAATGATATGCTTTGCCAAGATAATAATAGATTTCGGGATACTCATCCACTTCTTTTAATCTTTTAACGGCTTCTAAATAAGGTAACGATTTATCTTGTTCAAATAAGTCGTAGTAATACAATAAAGCTAATTCGTAATTGTAATTAATATTGTTTGAATCAATCTCTAAAAGTTGCAATAAGTTAATCTTTGCATGTTTATGGTAACCTTTATAGATAAGTTTAACAGTTTTCTTAAATAATCTCTTTTCCTGATGTTTGCTTAGGTCTGCTTTTTCAACAGAATAACTGTCAATAAAATTAAATAACAGTATTATTATTAATATTATTTTAAATAAACGCATATGCTTATTGTTTAATGTTTTAACCCGAATTATGCATTAGAAATGCTTAATCGACTAAGAAAATGTAATTCAGTGTTTTTACAAAAACCTCAAACATTTTCTATATCGGGGTTAACCCAACTAAATCAGACAGTTAGTCTCGTTACGGATACGGGACTCATCCTGATTAATTTGGGTTTAATTTACGAAGGTATAATAAATATAAGCCTATTTCCAAATTTTTCTAAAAAAAACCGAATGAATATGAATTTGCGTATATGTATTTGACATAATTTTAATGTTTTTTTTTGTTCATTAATTACGTCCCTATGGAATTTGGTTATATAATTATATTTGGGTTTTTATAGAAATTATGTTCCTAACGGAACAATTATTTTCAACTAAAATTAAGTTATTACTAATACGATAAATATCGGAACAACCACTTGCTACACTCGTTCTCTCATGAATCAATTATTTTTCAAATAACTTTCAAGAAGCTCTTTTTTGTTAACATGAACTACTCCTGCTTTTTCGCAAACCAAACCACCTGCCAAATTAGACAAAATTGCAATATCTTTTAAGTCCATTCCTGAAACAAAACATAAAGTTGCAACGGCTATTACGGTATCTCCGGCACCTGAAACATCTGTAATATCCCTAATTTCTGATAAAATATGATGGTATAAATTGCCATCGCTAATAAAAACACCCAATTCCGATAAGCTTATCAAAACATTAGTTGCATTTATTTTTTCTTTTAGTTGTTTTGAAGCTTTAAAAATATTCTTGATATCATCTTTTGCAATATTTATTTTAAGTCCATCGATAAATTCACTAAAATTAGGTTTAAATAAATTTACATTTTTATATGCTTCAAAATTTTGTTTTTTAGGGTCAACACTTATCTGTATCCCTTTTTTATTTGCCTCATTAATTGCATTTTCAATTAAAGATGCAGTAAGTACTCCTTTATTATAATCCTGAAAAATTATACTGTCAATTTTTTGCGTATTTATTATTGATATATATTTTTCTAATAATTTATCCTCAGTTTGTTTGCTTATATATTCTGTGGTTTCTTCGTCAATTCGCAGCAAATGTTGATTATTACTAATTACTCTTGTTTTGGTTGTAGTAGGTCTGTTTTCATCAATAACAATTCCTGTTTTTGTCATTTCGCGTTTTTTAAGCAATGAAATAAAAACTTCTGCTCTTTCATCATTACCTACTACGGAACAAATTATTGGATTTGCCCCCATTGCTTTTATGTTTAAAGCGACATTAGCCGCTCCGCCCAAACGGGTTTCTCTTTTACTTATTGAAACAATTGGCACAGGTGCTTCAGGGGAAATTCTTTCAACACTTCCCCAAATATATGCATCAAGCATCACATCGCCAATGATAAGAATATTTTTGTTTTTAAATGATTCAAAAACTTTATTGATATGTTCTTTTGTCATAATATTTAATTAATTTGTACAAAAGTGTATAAAAAAAGATGAACAAAAAAATAAACGTGTTTTGAACAAATTTATTTTATTAGCCTGAGTTCGAGATAAGAAAAACTTTGGCACATTGTGTAGAATCAGTTGCCACGGGGTTTAGCCCGTGGAATATTTGGTATTATCCAAAAAGAAAATTGAAATATTTTGTAAATTATAATAAAATTACAAAATATTTCAATTTTCTGTAGGGGGAACTTAATTTCTCTCCTCGCCCTAAAGGACGAGGCAACTGATTTGTTGGCATTTAAACAAATGTTTATGTCGAATTCTAAGATTACTTTGCAAATCTAAAGAAGGGGGCTTTTTATTTCCACACTCCATCAATTAATTCATTGCAATGAATACACTTTCCTTCTGAAATATCGTTTTTTGTAATAAAATAACCTTTGCGTTCAATAAGCAATTTTTTGCATTTAGGACAATAAGTGTTTGAGGCATCGGTACCCGGAAGATTTCCAATATATACATGTTTAATACCTGCATCAATAGCAATTTCACGAGCTTTATTAAGTGTTTCGGCAGACGTTGGGGGCAATTGTTTTAGTTTATAAACAGGATAAAATCTGCTAAAATGCAATGGATATTTGTAAAGGTCATTATCATAGAGCCAATCGCACATTTTCTTTATTTCATCAAGATCATCGCTCCATTTTGGTACTATAAGATTTGTAATTTCCAGCCATACATTTTCATCGTGTAATATTTTTAACGCTTCTAATACGGGTTTTAATGTTCCTCCATTTAGTTTTCTATATGTTTCGTTATTAAAGCTTTTCAGGTCAATATTTGCTGCATCTAAGTATTTGGCAATATTACGCAATGGTTTTTCATTTATATATCCTGCCGAAATAAAAACATTTTTCATACCTGCTTCTCTGGCAAGTTTAGCTGAATCGTAAGTATATTCGTAATATGCAATTGGATCGGAATAGGTATATGCAATTGATTTACAATTTGCTTTTTTTGCTTTTTCTACTAATTCTTGGGGAGTTAAATCATAATTGCGTGTTTCATTAGAGCTAACTTGTGATAATGTATAATTCTGACAATTGAGGCAATGCAAATTACAACCTGCTATAGCTACTGAATAGCTTTTACTTTTTGGCAAAAAATGATACAGAGGTTTTTTTTCAATAGGGTCAACATGCAAAGAACATGGATTGTTGTATGCTATTGTATATAATTTCCCGTCTTTGGCAATTCTTGTGTTACACGCACTTAGTTTGTCTTCTTTTAAAATACAATAATGCGGACATAGTTCACATTCAAATCCTCTTGATGTTTTATTGTAATATTTTGCTTCTTTTTTCATACCACTTCGGGTATTGTTAAATTTATATAACATAGCTCTTGCTTTTTTTGGAATACCTGATACCAGCATTAATCCCCCTAATCCATACATGCTGTATTTTAAAAACTCTCTTTTACTGATTATTTTATATTTACCCTTATCTGCCATATTTAGGTATTAAAGATAGTGTTTTTTTCCATAACCATTCTCATGGATGAAAAATTAAAATAATTAAAATGACTAAAATACTTAAAGTGCCTAAAATTCAAAATTGCCTAAAACCCGCTTAGCGGATAACGCGAATGACTAAACGGGTCTATTCAATAAACTGTGTCAAATTAATAATCATGCTATTAATGTGCTGTTGAAATATTTAAAAATAAAGGCTATCGCAGGGATGTGAAGCTACGTAAAACAGAATAAAAAGTAAGGCAAAAGTCAAAAACTCCCTCTCCTTCGGAGAGGGCTGGGGTGAGGCTTTATTTATTAAATCTAAAATTAAAAGGGGAGTTTTCTCCTTTTTTTGTTATCTTTGGTGTGATAATCAAAATTAAACCATGAACCAAAATTTAATAATTAGTGTTTTAGAAATTATTAAAAAACATCCAGATGTACATATTCAAAAGTTATTAGAAATCACAGCTGACAAAATTTCAGCAAATGATTTTCAAGGATGTTACACATACTTAGGTAATAAAAATTTTATTAATAGAAGTATACCCACAAATGCAAAAATAACAATTCTCGGTTTAGAACATCTTGAAACCCTTAAAAATGACAAAGCCAAATCGACTAATGATAAAAAAGCAGAAAGAAAGATTTTACATAATAATGCAAAATTATTTGGATGGAAAAGAAAAACTTTTTGGATATTTTTCGTTTTCTCAATATTTGGAGTAGGATTTAGTGTTTATGAATTTGTAATTTTTACAAATTGCGAAAACAAGACATATAATGAACAAATAATGTTTCAAACAGAAGATTTATTAAATCAAGAACTTAATGAATTAGAAATAATGTTTAAATCTAATCCATTTAAATTTAAAGACATTGATATTTTAGTTGCAAACTTAGATTTATATATTTCAAAATTAGAAGCCGAAGAAAATTTGTACTATGAAGATTTTTGGCAAGTAATATCTGAAATCGAGACTAAAACAAATAAACATTATTTTATACCAACAATATACGGTACAGACATCTCTGGAAATGTAAGTTTCCTTAATGAGATTAGAACAATGCAATTGTATATTAACGAGGACTTAAAATTATATGTGAACCAAAATGACAGGACTGTTAATTTTTCCTTTTTCAATTATAAATATGAAGGCGATACATTGAGGCTATTACTATCTCAAGTTGACACAACAATTAAACCAAATATTATAATCAACAGAATTATTAAGGATAATTCAAATTTAATAAAAAACCCTATTGAACCGGTTATACATTATGGTAATGCAATCTTGGTTGGTTCAGAATATAAAGATATTGATTATATAGAAGGTATTTATTGTGTTCAAACAATTATGGGTAATAACGATACTATAAAATTCAATTTAAAAATAACTAAGAATGAATAGAACCGATTTATTTGATAAGGTATTAAAAAAATTATACGATAAAAAAGACTTTGTTTCAATCGAAGAATTTGTAATAAATATATGTAAGGTAAAAGACAAACTATTAATACAATCAATAATTGACGAGTTAGTCGATAATGATTGGGCTGAATATGCTTCAAATAGTAAATATCATTTAAAAATAAGATATTATGGTCAACAAATAATTGACAACCATGGTTCTTATTCATCGTTTTTAGAATTTGAGAATGATACAAAGAAAAGAAAACAAAGGAGTAAAATGACACCTACATTTATAAGTATTGGTATTGCTATCATATTCGGACTTTCTACTGCCTTATTGGGCTGGTTAAAATATATTGATAATAAAGAATTAAAATCAAAAGATCTTGAAATAATAAAACTGAACGATACAATTGAATATTTAAAAAGCAAAGTAAACCACCAATAAATAACAGTACCAGCCTGCAACCACAAATAACAATTTTCAATTAAACCCCGTTAACAATCCCCCTTCTTCTCACAAAATTCCAAATAATACTAATAATATTCATTGCGATAATAATTATACAAGAGTTTATTATACTAAATAAGGGAATAAAAACAAGAGTAAACACTATTGCCCCAAATGCTCCTCCCATCATATCGGCACTGTAATTTGTTGCTGCTGTTTTTGTAATTCTAGTTTGCTTATGTTTTGAAATTATTGAAAATTGTACAGATATCAGAAAAGCAATAACAAGCACAAGCAGCATAATAATAAAGTGTACAAAAACTGAATTATTGATATTTGGTAAAACCAAAAATGCAACAATCAAAAGAACAGAATATAATGTAACAGTTATTTGTATTTTATTAACTTGTGCAAAGAAATTTCTAACAATTATTTTTTGCCCAAAAACAGCCCCCAGCAAAAGTCCTGTCATAAACAAAGAAAAAATTACCCCAAGAATATAGTATGCAAAACCAAATATTATCTGATATAAAAAAATAAGACTTATTTGGGCAAACGAAGCTGTAAATGCAGAAGAAAACATTCCAAAACCAACAGGATTATAAAATATTAAAAAGAAAATATAAATACCCGCAAAAATCAATAATAGCAAATTTGGATTGAAATTAATATTTTGAATACTTCGCAGCCAATAAACCAACTGATTATAAAATGTTATTGGTCGCAAATCCCGGTTTATGGTTTTTATATTTGGTAAACTTTCCATTATCATTCTGTTTCTTTCATTAATAGAAAAATCATCTAAATAATAATTGTTTACATATTCATTTTCAATATTGTGTTCTGTATAAAGTTGTACAATATCTTTTCGTAAATTATTGTTTGATGCAAGAAAATAATTTACATCTCCCGGAATAATCTCAATATTTTTAAATCTTGTTTTTAAGCTATTGTAAATTACTTTATGAAATTCGGCATTTTCATTACTCATGTAATTTGGCTCGGCATTTAAGCTAAACGAAATTACAGCATCCTTGTTTATAATTTTATTAATATCATTAAAAAACTCTACGGTATAAAATCTGTTAAACTGAAGCGTAACAGGTTCGGGCAAATTAAGAAGTATTATATCATATTTTTTATCAGTCTGTTTTATAAACCACCTTGCATCGCTGTTAATTATATTTACTTTTTTAGAATTAAGAGCCCCAATATATTTTTTGCCAATATTTATTAATTCAGAATTTAATTCAACATAATCAATTGAGTTAATTTCATATTTTAAAATTTCAGGGATACAGCCCGATAATCCACCCGATAATAAAAGTACATTTTTAGGATTACTGTGTTGCAACATTGTATAATGAACCGCCTCTTCTGCTTGTATGATATTATTGTCAGAAAAAAGCAAATAATTATTTTCATAATAATTTTTTTGCTTATTGTTTTCTGTTATCACAATTCTTCCGTAAGGAGAATTTTTTTCTTCAATAATATTTTGTCCGTAATATATTTTCTCAAAATAATACTTATCAGCTTGTTTAAGATAAACCACAAAAACTACTACAACTACTGCTGCTACAGATAATATAACAGGATATAGCTTTTTTATTTTTATTGAAAGAAAAACTATCGGAATTGCAGAAATAAACGAAAGAATAAAAAGATTATCAAAAGTACTGCCGTAAAAAACCAGTATAAAACTAAATAACAAGCCTCCGGTTATACTTCCCAGTATTTCGTATAAATATGTTTTAACAATATTATTTTCTTTATTTATTTTGGAAATTAATTTACTGTATGAAACAAACAGTAAGCCCGATAAAAAACAGAACGGAAAAACCACTATTGAAGTAATAAATATTATTTGTCCTATATTTAACAAGACTCCCTCCACAGCCATTAAGTCTCTTAACCAAATTGTGGAAAACATCATAACAACAGGCAATGCTCCGTAAATAATCTGAAAAATTATTATTAAGGATAAATTGTTTTTCTTAAAAATAAATTGTTTGATATAAGCACCAAGTCCTGTAATAAACATCCACAATGAAAGCACAATACCAATTACAAGTTCATTGCCGTTAAAAACAAACAAAAACTCACGTAATAAAATTATTTGTGTAATAAGACTAACAAAGCCAAGCAAAAATACAAGAGGGAGAATATGTTTAGGTTTTATCTGATCTTTTTTCATATATTCATATTCTTTATACTGTGCTGATATTTAATTATTTTACATTCTAATTAGTTCGTCATTGCGAATGAGGTACGAGTGTGGCAATCTTTTTATTATATGCAGATTGCTTCGTCGCTTCGCTTCTCGCAATGACGCTGGTTATTTGTATTTTGCCTCTAATCCCTCCCCTTTGGGGAGGTTAGGAGGGGCTTTTTTTTTAATATCAAAAATTATATTCTTCAAATGAAGATGAAAATTCATTTTTTTTGAATGATACATTTAGCTTAATATTAGAAAACTCATATTGCTCGTACAAGCCTTTATCATCATACACTTTTATAAGTAATGGAATATTTCTTATTTTATCGATCAATAAGATCATTTTTTTCGCATAAGAATTAGGTATTATTATTACCTGTCCTTCTTTTATGTCGGTATAACTATTTACATTTTTGTTAATTTCCAAAATCATGTAACTGCTAATAAAAAATTTGTCTGCAATATCATCAATAGTTTCATCTGCTTTAACTTTATATTTTACATATTTAAAATCAGAATCTAAAACTTCAAGTTTATGACACTGGTAATTGCTAAAGTTTTCATATCCTTTATACTTTATTAATTCATCAAATTTATCTTTATGCTTTTTCGACATATGTTTTAATATAGAAATTAAATAAGCAAATCCGGGATGAAAAATTGTATGATGTTGTTTCACTCTTAATTGGTTGTTAAGAGGAGCCAAATTTAAATTTATCCACGGGAAACTACTGGGGTGTATTAATGCCTTATTGTTGTTTTTGCCTTCTAGATAAAGTATTTCAATCCCTTTGTCAGGATAATCTTGTCGATAATATATTTTAAAAGGTTTATGTTGAACTTTTACAAATGATTTTTGAAGATGTAGTTTACCATCAAACCTTTCTTTAATTATTGTATAAAGCTGTAATTTGTTAATACTCTCCGACTCAGATATCATATCATTTAATATTTGTACTCCTTCCTGAGCTTCAGAAATATTAGTTGTAAAAAGGAAAAATATTAAATATGTGTGTAATAAGATTTTCATTTTTTAAATGATATTGTGGGCTAAAAGTAATAAATTTGCTGATATTAATATCTACAATATTGTTCTAAAAAAAGTTTTATTAAAATGAAAAGACAACACACATCCGTATTAATAGTCCTGATTGCAATTATTCTATTGGGTTTCATTAATAAAAAACTCGAAACTTATGAATCAGAATCCTATACATTTCAATATCCAAGTTCATATAAAGTTGAAAAATCAGAAGGTGAACCTATAATAGTTACTGTAAAAGGTGAAAAAGGTCGTGTTGAAATTTTCAAAACATCTGATTTTGATATTGAAAGAATGCATGGTTTTTCAAGCTCGGGACAAGAAGAATTTGAGTACAAACTGGTACCAAAAGAAAAATTAAAAAAACAAGATTTCACTCTTTGGTTGTTCTATCATAAAGACGATAAGAAAACACAGAAAAAATGTAAAGCAATATTTAATTCAATGAAATTAAAATAATTGTTTTTTTACTCCGTCATTACGAGCGTAGCGAAGTAATTTGCTAGTAAAATGAGATTGCTTCGTCATTTTATTCCTCGCAATGACGATAAAATAAGCCACTACTCAATAACTAATTTAACAGTCCCAACTTCTGTTTTTTGGTTTCTGTCAATTAGTTTGCCGAGATAAATACCTTTTTTAAGGTCAGCTTTATGGATTTTCAAAATATTGGATTTTATTGCAGAATATCTTTGCTCTTCAATACCAACAATATTGTAAATTACAAAATCATATTCATTACTAGGAACTTCTGAAAACTCAATAGTAGTATAATCTTTGAAAGGATTAGGATAAATATTAAATAAATGTTTATTGTTATTTTCAATAATTCCTGAATTATTTTGCAGATAAACATCTACACTAAATAAATCGGCTATTACAGATAATGAGTATGCATTATTATAATCAATAGCATTACCAAAGTATGTTGGTGAATATGTATCTGAGTAAGGTGCTTCGGGAATAGCAAGTAACTTGTATGAACCGGATGCTACAGCAGGGAAATTATAATAACCTCCTGTTATTATTTCAGAATAATATGGGGGATGAGAAACAGGTAAATTTGAGTTATATAATTCTACTGTTCCATTTGTTACAAGAATTGAATCTGCAAAAATATTACCACTGATTGAGTAGGTTGTTAAGTTATAGGCAGCATACACATTTTCACAATATGTACTAACACAACTGTCAATAGTTTGAATTGTTAAACAAACATTATAGTATCCTGAATCCTGATAAAAATGTTCAGGTGTTTCAAGTGAAGATGAATTTCCATCGCCAAAATCCCAGTACCAAGATATTACATTCCCTGAATTAACGGAGATGTCGTTGAATCCAAAGCAATTTGGACAATATGCAGGTGTTACATTAAATTCTGCATTACAAAATAATAAGGTGTCAACCAATACGTCCACACAATCGTTGAAGACACATGAATTTATATCTATCACTGTTATGCAATATATGCCGGGAGATAAATTTTGAATGTCAGCTGTATTCTGACTGGAGTCCCAAATATATGTATAAGGAGGTGTACCACCAACTGTATTTGTAGTTATTGAGCCATTGCCAGCAGTTACTCCTGAAGTATTTGTTATATTAAAGCTAACTGAAAAACTAGTACACGGGTCGATTATAGAGTCTATCCAAACAGTAAAGCATGTGTCGATAGTACAAGTATCACTACTTAAGATTGAAACACAATATAAGCCTGAATCAAGATTAGAAATATTCTGCGTTGTATCACCATTGTTCCACAAAAAGAAATAAGGCGCTAAACCGTTATTAATTATAATGTCTATTGAACCATTGTTAGTTCCTACCGAGGATGTATTTGTAACAATACTTGTAATATTAAGTTGACATGGAATTATGCCTAATGAATCTGCATATACAGTTATACATTGTGTTAAATTACACCCAATAGTATCGGTAACAGTAACACAATATATTCCTCCACTTAAACCGGATAGGTTTTGAGTATACATGCCATTATCCCATACATAAGAATATGGTTGTACACCGCCATATACCGTTAAATTTATTACTCCATCATTTCCCTGCCCTGTTTCATTACCAGTTGAATATGTCATACCAAAACCAATACAAGAAATCTGACCATTACCAATAATTACTGTATCACAAAATGTAGAGACACAACTATCATCTGTTGCGATTGTTAAACAAACAAAGTTAGTGCTGTTAGGAGTAAACTGATGAGTAACATTTTGTAATGTTGATGTACTACCATTGCCAAAATCCCAAAACCATGATAAAATAGTTCCTGTTTGTGCTGTAGATGAATCGGTAAAAGTTACTAATCCAGTTGTATCTGATGTATAAAAAAATACAGCTTGGCAAATTTGAGAATATGAAATTCCGGTATAAAAAATGAATAATAATATTACAATAACTTTTTTCATAAAAAAAATGCACCCCCGAAGGAGTGCATATTAAATTGAATTATTTTATAAATCGTTGGCTTGTTTCATTTATTCTAAGAATATAAATTCCCTGATTCAAATGGTTCACATTTAAATTAATATTATTCTGACCATTAATCAAATCAATATTTTGTTGTAGCACAAGTTGTCCTGTTGAATTAAATATTTGTAAACTTGTGTTTTCTGATTTTATTGATGATAAACTTATATTAAGATTATCCTTTACGGGATTTGGATACAAGTTTATTGAGTTTATTCTGTTCAAGGCTTCTATATTAGTAATTGCATTATCGACATAAACCAAATCGAAATAAGTTTCAATAGCTTTTGTGCCACAATTAACACTTAAAACAAACCAATTATATCCATTTTGATAAATTGCATACTCTACAGTTACGTAAGCTATCTGACCACTACCCTGTAATGCCCATGTAACACTTACAGTAAAAGAATCTATCATATAATAATTGTAAACGAATACTGTGTCGTAAATAAAACTAATACAAGTGTCAACTACATTTGTAAATAATGTATCCCACGGACCTTGTTGTCCTCCCTGAATATCTACAAAGAAAGTTGCAGAAGTAGTACAACTATCTGCATCTTCAACAATAACAGTATATGTTCCTGAACTAAGGTTTGAAATATCTTCTGTTGTTGTTCCATTATTCCAATAATAATAGTAAGGCGCTAAACTGTTATGGGTTGTAATATCAATTGCACCATCATTAGCTCCTGCTGATGATTCGTCAATTACATTTCCTGTTATGTATATTTGACATGGGGTAACAACCGAATCTTCCCAAATAGTTACACATTCTGTAAGAGTACAAGCAGCCATATCTGTTACAGTAACACAGTATGTTCCTGCTGCCAAACCTATAATATCAGATGTTGTAGCACCATTATTCCATGCATAATTATAAGGAGGAGTTCCCCCATATACAGATACTTCAATATTTCCAGGATTTCCAAAAGTAGCATGACCATAAGTATATGTCATACCAAAACCAATACAAGGAATCTGCCCACTACCAATAATTAGTGTATCACAATATGTGGAAACACAACTATCATCTGTTGCAATTGTTAAACAAACAAAATTAGTGCTGTTAGGAGTAAACTGATGAGTAACATTTTGTAATGTTGATGCACTACCATTGCCAAAATCCCAAAACCATGATAAAATAGTTCCTGTTTGTGTTGTGGACAAATCAACAAAAGTTGTTAATCCTGATGAATCGGATGTTACTGAAAATAAAGCCTGACAGTTTTGAGCCTGAACAGCAAAACTGATAAGTGCAAAAGCCAAAATAGTAAATATTTTTTTCATAATTTTAAATTTTTAGTTATTTATATCAAATTTCATATATAAGACTTTAAAGTTTCAATTGGTTGCATTAAAAATACAAAAAAATTATAGATTATATGCAAACCCAAATCTAATATTCATAAAATCAGTTTTATATGTTAAAATATTATTTTTATTGTATAATGAATTGAGCATGTATTTGTATCCTGATGATACAGTAAATGAAAAATTATTGCTAATATAATATTTAAATTTCAAACCTCCATATAAAAAGAAGTTTGTTTTGATATAGGGAGATTTTTCAATTTCTATAATTTCATTTTCATTTGGTGTTAAAATAGTTTTGCCGGATACTTTGAATAGAAAGCCTGTGATAAAACCAGTATTAGCTGTCAAAGATAATTTATTGTTTTTCCAAATTTCTTTTCCGAAAATCAAAGGTATTTCAATATATTTATACTTGTTTGTACCACTATACTGATTAGTGGTTGTTGTAGTATCATAATTTACAATATCTAAACTATCAATATCTGCTATCCATGTTGAATCTGATACAATTACCTGAGTGGTATCAGTTCCGATTACCTGATAAAACGTATCAATTATGAATATTTGCCAATAGCTGTTGTCCACAATATCAATTCCCGGTATTTGAGTTATTGAATATGTTATAAAGTTATAATCAGCCTTTTCATGATATTCAGAAAAATTTAAACCGGAACGGAGTATTAAATTTTTGTATTTGTAATTAAGTTCTACTCCAAATGAATATCCTGGTTTTAGTATTTCTGAAGAGTTTTTGTAATCGATAATTTGATTTTCATCAGATTCCATTTTCAATTTGCGATTTACTGTAAAACCGGAGCCATGCAACTCAATATTAAAATTTGATCTTTCTTTATTAATAAATGCAGTATCATATTCAAAAATTGTATCATAAACAACCAGTGTATCATATACATATACAATTTTCTCTGTTTTGACTGTATCATATATCAATGTTTTGATTTTTGTAGAATCCGTTTTTATAGTATCGGGAGGAAAGTAAAAATTAGCGTGTATATTATGAGAAAATATAACAAGTAAAAATATTGTAATAGAAAACCTTATAAGTTTTAACATATTAAATTCTACTGGTTTTTCTTATTCTTTTCATCATTTTTTTTATTGACAACTGTTGTAACGGTGTCTCTAACAATTATTGTTTTCTTAACTACCACAGTGTCATGAACAATGACCATAGCTGTATCTAATGGATTTTCATCTTTAGGTATCTCAATTGTTTTATCAGTTTCTGTTTCATTGTTTTCTTCTGTTGTTTCTTCTTCTTCAAGAATATCTATTGGAATTACATTACTGCTTTTTTCATTAAAACCTGATTGGGTTTCTGCTTGTAATTTGGTTTCTTCTATTAATGATTCTTGATCTTCAACATTTATTTCCTTTTGTATTATTTCTTCAGTTTCAATATCATGATTTATTATTTCAGTATTGTCATTTACCTCAGTATTTGAAAATGGATTGAAGAACAACAAGCTAACAGTTATTACAATGCCAAGAGTAAAAATAGAATAGTAAATATTAAATGAATTAAAGCTAAAACGGAAAAAATTATATTTATTAATTGTTTTGTTAAACAAGCTTAAATTTTCCTGTGTGGATTCTATTCTAAAATCCTTAAGATTATCTTGAAATAATTTGTCAATATGTTTATTATTATCTGTCATTTAGTTTTATTGTTCTTTCTTATTTATACAGTATTCATAAAGTTTCTTTTGTAATAGTTTTCGTGCCCTGGATAATTGAGATTTTGATGTATTTATATTTATATTTAATGTTTCCGAAATTTCTTTATGATTATAATTTTCCAATACATAAAGATTAAAAACAAATTTATATCCTTCAGGTAAATCATTAATAATATTGATCAATTCATCTTTTGATAAATTAGCTTCTTCAATGATATCTTTTTCTGTTAATGTGTCTTTTTCAATATCATCAACACTAATTTTTTCTTCATACTCATCTATAGTATAAGAAAATTTATTTTTAATATTTCTTCTATAGTAAGTAATTGCAGTATTTACCATTATCCTTTTTAACCAACCTTCAAAAGAACCTTTTTCTTCAAACCGCATGATATTTGACAAAATTTTTATAAAACCTTCCTGTAAAATATCTTCTGCGTCATGTTTATAGTAAGAATATCTAAAACAGATACCTCTTAATACAGGAGCATACTTATTATATAAGGCAAGTTGTGCTTTTTTCTTGTTTTTTAAACATCCCTTAATAATATCATAATCACTCCACATATTTCCCCTGTATTTAATAGACTCTCAAAATATAAATGGTTGCATTAGTTTTTTGTTTTTTTTCTCTTCAATATAAAAATAAGACATATTGAAACTTATAATAATCTTGCTAAATTATCAAAAAATTTGTTTATATTCATAATGTATGTAAGAATTTGTTCTGACCTTTGACGCTTCATTTTTGTCGTAATGATGTTGTAGAAGAAACATATCACAATCAAATATTTGAATTTAATTTTAATAGGAAGTATTTTTACAGCATAAATTACAAAATCTCTGATGCGATTAAGATCAATAAAATATTTATGGCTGGCATTAATATGGGCTGTAATAGTTTTTGTGTTAAGCTCAATTTCAGGCGATAGCTTTAATAATTTACCAAAATTTAAAATACCGCATTTCGATAAATTTATACATTTTAATATGTATTTTTTGTTGACTTGTCTGCTGATAGCTGGATTTAATCAAATAAAAACACAAAACATTTTTTCAAAATACCCATTAATATTATCTTTTATAATATCGCTTGTTTATGGAAGCATAATTGAAATAATGCAAGAATATATTTTTGTAAGCAGAAGTATGGATATTTATGATTTTGTTGCAAATTGTGCAGGAATTTTTACGGGTATAATATTTAGCTTATCTTTGAAATATATTTTTAAAATCAAAATAAAATGCAGGAAGTATTAAAAGCATACCAAAAGGAAGTAAGCTCAGAGCGTGTTAAAAAGGAAATTGAAAAACTCAAAAAAGAAATTCCAAAACTAAAAACAGTTGAGAATTTAAAAAAGCTATTCAATTTTATTGATCTGACAACATTAAATTCTACAGATTCTGTAGCTATAGGCAAAAAGTTTTGTGAAAATGTAAACAATTTACAAAAGGAATATCCTAATATGCCTGATGTAGCTGCAATTTGTGTTTATCCAACACTTGTAGAAACAATAAAAGAAAATCTTAAAAAAGAAAATGTAAATATAGCATCCGTAACTGCAGGATTTCCTTCGTCACAGACATTTCTTGCAATAAAAGCAGTAGAATCGCGTATGGCAGTTGCCAAAGGAGCCGATGAGATAGATATTGTAATTTCTATTGGAACATTTTTGGAAAAAAAATACAATGAGATTTTTACTGAAATAGGTGTTATAAAAGAAGCCGTTGAAAACACTCATGTTAAAGTTATACTTGAAACAGGAGTTTTACCATCACTAAATGATATTAGAATTGCAAGTATTATAGCAATGGAAGCAGGTGCAGATTTTATAAAAACATCAACAGGAAAACTTGAAACTTCGGCTACTCCCGAGGCTGTTTATGTGATGACTGAAACCATTAATGATTATTATAAAAAAACAAAAAATAAGATCGGTATCAAACCTGCAGGAGGTATTTCTACAGCAGATGATGCTTTACTTTATATGGCAATAGTTAAAAATAATCTGGGAGAAGAATGGCTTAATAACAAGCTATTTAGAATAGGAGCAAGCAGACTGGCAAATAATCTGATTTCAGAAATTGGAAAGCTTGAAACAGGAAAGTCGAAAGAGGTAAAATACTTTTAATAATGTTACGGTTTGCATATCCCTTTTTTGACTTAACACTAGTTAAATATTCCGCAATTTTTATTTTCTGACAGTATGTCATATTTTCTGACAAGTTTTAAATATTTTAAATATAAAACAACAGATATAATGAAATAATGTCCTGTTTTAAACAAGTTAATTTATGATTTTGTTTTTGGCACAAATTATGAAAAGGGCAGGATGTTGAAAATAATGTTTAACTATATAAATTAAAATAATATGTCTGAAATTAAAATTAAACCTCTTGGATTAAGAGTAGTGATTGAGGCTCATAATGCAGAAACAAAAACTGCAAGTGGCATCTATATTCCTGATTCTGCACAGGAAAAACCACAAAAAGGTAAAGTAGTTGCAGTTGGAAAAGGAACAAAAGATGAAGAAATGGAAGTTAAAGTTGGTGATAATGTTCTTTACGGAAAATATGCAGGTACAGAAATTAATATCGATGGAGATGATTATTTAATCATGTCTCAATCTGATATTTTAGCAATTGTTTAATTATTTGAAAAATAAGTAATAATATAAAAAATCAAAGAAATGGCAAAAGAAATTAAATTTGATATAGAAGCAAGAGATTTGCTTAAAAAAGGTGTTGACCAGTTGGCTGATGCCGTTAAAGTTACTTTAGGACCTAAAGGCCGAAATGTAGTAATAGACAAAAAATTTGGTGCACCACAAGTAACAAAAGATGGTGTTACTGTTGCAAAAGAAGTTGACCTTGCAAACACTTCTGAAAATATGGGAGCTCAAATGGTTAAAGAAGTTGCTTCAAAAACTAACGATGATGCAGGTGATGGTACTACAACTGCTACTGTTTTAACTCAATCAATCGTAAATGTTGGTTTAAAAAATGTTACCGCAGGAGCAAATCCTATGGATTTGAAACGTGGTATTGATAAAGCAGTTAAAAAAGTTAATGAAAGTTTGATAGCACAAACCAATCCTGTTGGCGATGATAATACAATGATCGAGCAAATTGCATCAGTATCATCGAATAATGATATCACTATTGGTAAACTTATTGCCGAAGCAATGGTAAAAGTTGGCAAAGAAGGTGTAATTACTGTTGAAGAGGCAAAAGGTACTGATACAACTGTTGAAGTTGTTGAAGGGATGCAATTTGACAGAGGATATATTTCTCCTTATTTTATTACAGATGCTGACAAAATGGAAACAGTTCTGGAAAATCCATACATTCTTTTAACTGACAAAAAAATATCCACAATGAAAGACCTTATGTCAGTTCTTGAACCGGCTGCACAAGAAGGAAAACCTTTGATGATAATTGCTGAGGATATTGACGGAGAAGCTCTTGCAACACTTGTTGTAAACAGATTAAGAGGCTCGTTAAAAGTTGCTGCTGTTAAAGCTCCCGGATTTGGTGACAGAAGAAAAGAAATGCTGGAAGATTTGGCTATTCTTACAGGAGCTACTGTTGTTTCCGAAGAAAAAGGCTTGAAATTAGATACTGCAACTTTAGAAATGTGTGGTACTGCAGAGAAAATAATTATTGATAAAGAAAACACAACTGTTGTTAATGGTGTGGGCAAAAAAGAAGATATTGGTGCAAGAGTAAATCAGATTAAAACTCAGATCGAGACCACAACATCAGATTATGATAAAGAAAAACTACAGGAAAGATTAGCTAAACTTACAGGCGGTGTTGCAGTATTGTATGTTGGTGCAGCAAGCGAAGTTGAAATGAAAGAAAAGAAAGACAGAGTTGACGATGCATTAAGCGCAACAAGAGCAGCTATTGAAGAAGGAATTGTACCGGGTGGTGGTGTTGCTTTTATCAGAGCTATTAAAGCAATTGATGAACTAAAAGGAGAAAACGATGATGAAACAACAGGAATTCAGATTATAAAAAGAGCTATTGAAGAGCCAATGAGAATTATTGTTGAAAATGCAGGAATGGACGGATCTGTTGTTGTTCAGAAAGTGAAAGAAGGAAAAGATGATTTTGGTTTTAATGCAAGAACAGAGAAGTATGAAAATTTACTTGCAGCAGGCGTAATTGATCCAACTAAAGTTACACGAATTGCTCTTGAAAATGCTGCTTCAATTGCGGGCATGTTGTTAACTACAGAATGTATTATTGTTGATGAAAAAGAAGATGATCCACCAATGATGCCTCCGGGAGGAATGGGTGGCGGAATGCCGGGAATGATGTAATTATAAACATTCAAATATTATATAAAACCCTTTCATTTTTTTGAAAGGGTTTTTTATTTTTTTGCAAACTCTTATTTAAATTCAGAATAAATTAAATTTTTATGTTTTTAAAAACATTTTAACAATCTTTTAATTACTCTAATAATTATACATTTGTTATTAAAATAACGAGTTTATATTTATGGTTTCATCTAATGAAATAGTACATAAGGGAATAATTGATAGTATTGATGAAGGCATTGTCAAAGTTAGTATTATGGCAATATCGGCATGTGCATCTTGCAAAGCAAAAGGTATGTGTAGTACATCAGAAATGCAGGAAAAAATTATTGAAATTCACAATAATAACCGAACAACATATTCAATTGGCGAACATGTTGAGGTAATTTTACATCAGGGATTAGGGTTTAAAGCATTATTTCTTGGATACATTATGCCTTTTATAGTATTATTTTTAACTTTAATTATAACATTATCGGTATCTAAAAGCGAAGGTCTTGCCGGTCTTTTATCAATACTTATACTTATACCATATTATATAATTTTATATAGATTAAAAGACAAGTTTAAAAAAACTTTTTCATTTACATTAAGAAAACAATATAATATAAATTATTAAAAGATGAGTGACATTGTATTATACACAATTATTTCGATAAGTTCATTAGGAATTGTATTATCGGTAATATTATATTTAATAGCACAAAAATTTAAAGTAGTAGAAGATCCAAGAATTGACGAAGTTGAAGAAGTCTTGCCCGGAGCAAATTGCGGTGGATGTGGATACCCCGGTTGCAGAGGATTTGCAGAAGCATGTGTTAAAGCAGATGATCTTGACAGTTTATTTTGTCCAGTAGGCGGTAACGATTGTATGACAGATGTTGCTAAAGTTCTTGGAAAGGAAGTCTCGGAAAAAGAGCCAATGCTTGCAGTAATACGATGTTCGGGTTCACCGGAATATCGTAAACGCACAAATAAATTTGACGGAGTACAAACTTGTGCTATTGCAAATAGCTTGTATGGAGGCGATACCGATTGTCCATATGGATGTCTTGGCATGGGCGACTGTGTTGCGGTATGTAAATTCGATGCAATTTACATTGACGAAAAAACATTATTACCAGTGGTATCGGAAAAAAACTGTACTGCTTGTGGCGCTTGTGTTGTAGCATGTCCTAAAAATATTATAGAATTAAGAAATGTAGGTAAAAAGAGTCGCAGAATTTTTGTTAGCTGTGTTAACGAAGATAAAGGCGGTATTGCTAAAAAAGCATGTGAAGTTGCTTGTATAGGTTGTGGTAAATGTGTAAAAGTATGTAAATTTGATGCCATTGTTATGGAGAATTTCAAAGCATACATTGATTATGAAAAATGTAAGTTATGCAGAAAATGTGTTTTAGAATGCCCAACAGGTGCTATTCATGAATTAAATTTTCCACCACGCAAAGAAAAACCTGTAATCGATAAAAATGAAGAAGCTAAAAAAGAAACAGAAAAGGTAGCAGAAACTGAGAATAAAGCAGAAGTCAAAGTTGAGGATAAAACCGAGACTAAAGATAATTAAATAAACGTAGGAGGTAAAAAAGTGGCAAAAACATTTCCAAAAGGAGGCGTTCATCCGTCAGAAAACAAAATTTCTGCAGGAAAGGCAATTGAAGTTTTAGCATTGCCTAAAATAGTTTCTATCCCAATATCACAGCATATTGGCGCTCCTGCAAGTCCGGTAGTAGAAAAAGGGGATAAAATTAAAGTTGGTACATTAATAGCCAAAAGTAGTGGTTTTGTATCAGCAAACATATATTCTTCTGTATCCGGAACTGTTGCAAAAATTGATAATGTAATGGACAGCAGTGGTTACAAACGTACATCCGTAATCATTAATGTTGAAGGCGATGAATGGGAAGAAAGCATTGAGCGTTCAACAAATATTCAAAAACAAATCAATTTAAACTCTGAAGAGATAATAAACAAAATATTAGAGGCAGGTATTGTAGGACTTGGCGGAGCTACATTCCCAACACATGTTAAATTATCACTGCCAAAAGGCAAAAAAGCCGATGTATTGATAATTAATGGTGTGGAGTGTGAACCTTATCTTACGTCCGATCATCAACTGATGATGGAAAAAGGTGATGAATTAATTATTGGAACAAAAATTCTAATGAAAGCACTTAATGTTGACAAAGCTATTATTGGCATTGAAAACAACAAACCTGACGCAATTAAGTATATGCAAAAACTTGCAGATAACAGATTGGGAATTGAAATTGTTAAATTAAAGGTTCAATATCCGCAAGGAGGTGAAAAGCAATTAATAAAAGCCTGTATAAAAAGAGAAGTACCATCAGGTGGATTACCTATTGATGTAGGAACAGTTGTTCATAATGTAGGAACGGTTTACGCAGTTTATGAAGCAGTTCAAAAAAACAAACCATTGTTTGAAAGAATTGTTACTGTTACAGGAAAATCACTTGTTAGACCTTCAAATTTCCTTGTTAGAATTGGTACTTCAGTAAGACAATTAATTGAAGCAGCAGGAGGATTACCTGAGGATACAGGAAAAGTTATTAGTGGCGGACCAATGATGGGAAAAGCACTTAATACAATAGATATACCAGTAACAAAGGGAACATCGGGCATTTTAATAATAAACAAAAAAGAGGCAAAACGTTACGAAATACAAAACTGTATAAGATGTGCAAAATGTGTTTCAGTATGCCCAATGGGACTTGAACCATACTTATTAATGCAACACGCAGAAAAAAGCGACTGGGAAATGCTTGAAAAAGAAAGAGCATTAGATTGTATGGAATGTGGCTCTTGCAGCTATACCTGTCCGTCAAAACGACCTTTATTAGATTATATCCGATTAGGAAAAGCTAACATAATGAGAATAAAAAGAGAAAAACAAAAATAATGAGTACAAATTTTTTCACAGTAGCGCATTCTCCACATGATTATAGCGATAACTCCGTTAAAAAAATCATGTATGGAGTAATACTTGCAATGATACCGGCACTAGCCGTTTCTATCTATTATTTTGGATTGGGAGCTATTAGGGTAACCTTAATAGCAGTTGTATCGGCTTTGATATTTGAATGGTTGATACAAAAATTCTTGATAAAAGGTAAAACTACGGTATTTGACGGTTCTGCTATTATTACTGGAATGCTCTTAGCCTTTAATGTTCCAAGTAATTTACCTTGGTGGATTATTATTATAGGTAGTTTAGTAGCCATTGGTATTGGTAAAATGTCGTTTGGCGGATTAGGAAATAATCCTTTTAATCCGGCGTTAGTAGGCAGGGTTTTTATGCTTATTTCATTCCCTGTTCAAATGACAAGCTGGCCTAAAATTAGTGTTTTAAATTTTTCAGGGATTGATGCAGAAACAGGGGCAACCCCACTTGCAATTATTAAAGAAGGTCTTGCAAAAGGAGATAAATTCTCTGACCTTATGAGCAATCTGCCTACTTCATATTCCGATATGTTTTTGGGACAAATGGGAGGTTCGCTTGGAGAAATATCAGCTGCAGCTATAATATTAGGAGGCTTATACATGCTTTTCAGAAAAATAATTACATGGCATACTCCTGTGGCAATGATTGGTTCGATAGCAATTTTCACAGGTATATTATATGGTATTAATCCCGAACAATATGCTGACCCTTGTTTCCATATTTTAACAGGAGGTGTTTTGCTTGGAGCAATATTTATGGCAACAGATATGGTAACGTCTCCAATGACAGGAAAGGGTATGTTGATATTTGGTGTTGGAATAGGAGTAATAACAGTATTAATAAGAGTATTTGGTGCATACCCTGAAGGTGTTTCATTTGCAATTTTAATAATGAATGCATTTGTACCATTAATTAACAAAGGTTTTAAACCAAAACGTTTTGGAGAGAAAATAAATTGATTATTGTTTATTGACTATTGATTAATAACTTAAATATGAATTCTGAAGAATTAAAAAAAAGAACTAAAGAATTTGCTCATAGATGTATAAAATTAGCTATGGCCCTACCCAATACTCCACTCGGTAATCATATAAGATATCAATTAATAAAATGTTCAACTTCGGTTGCTGCTAATTATAGAGCATGCTGTGTTGCACAATCAAAAGCAAGTTTTATATCAAAAATAAGTATTGTTATAGAAGAGGCTGACGAAACATCATTTTGGTTGGAATTTATTATTGATGAAGGACTTTTGCAAAAAGAAAAAGGAACACCTTTATATAAAGAGTCGAAAGAATTAACAGCAATTTTTATAAGTTCAAGAAAAACAGCACAAAAAAACAAATGAAAATATTAAACAATAAACAATAATAAATTAACAATTTAAAAAATATGGCTAAAAAAGAATCTACATTTTTCAATATGGTATCAACCCTGTTTCTTGTAACGGCAATAGCTTCTACTGCATTGGGTTATGTGTATGAAATGACAAAAGAACCTATTGAAATTGCTAAAAAACAAAAATTAGAAAATGCAATAAGCGAGGTGGTTCCAGAATTCGATAATTTGAATACATTTAGTTTAATGCCTAAAACAGGTAAAGATTCAGTTATTTTTTATGAAGCAATAAAAGAAGATAAACTAGTTGGAACGGCAATTAAAACATATACAGATAATGGTTTTAGTGGTAAAATATGGATAATTGTAGGTTTTGATACAAAAGATAATATAATTAACTATAAAGTTCTTGAACACAAAGAGACCCCAGGTTTAGGAGACAAAATGGGCATATGGTTTAACAATGAAAATAAACAGTCCAGTTATATTAATGGCAAAAATCCCGGCACATCAAATTTTACCGTTTCAAAAGATGGAGGAGATATTGATGCCATAACAGCAGCAACAATATCATCAAGGGCTTTTTTGGATGCAATTCAAAGAGCTTACGATACATTTACAGATAATAAAAAATAAAGGAGGAATTATAAATGAATCAATTTAAAAATTTTTCAAAAGGATTTATTAAAGAAAATCCTGTATTTGTTTTACTTCTTGGATTATGTCCAACGCTTGCAGTAACAACATCTGCTATTAATGGACTAGGTATGGGATTGGCAACGGCATTTGTTTTAGTTATGTCAAATCTTGTAATTTCTTTAGTGAAAAATTTTATTCCCAACAAAGTTCGTATACCTTCATTTATTGTAATTATAGCATCGTTTGTAACAATTGTTGACTTATCAATGGCAGCATATTTACAGCCATTACATGAACAACTTGGATTATTTATTCCTTTAATTGTTGTTAACTGTATTGTACTTGGCAGAGCAGAAGCTTTTGCATCAAAAAACAATTTAATTTCATCAATTATTGATGGACTTGGTATGGGTTTGGGATTTTCTTTTGCACTTACACTATTAGGAGGTATTAGAGAAATATTAGGTAGTAACGCTATTTTTGGTTATAAATTTATTGAAGCAGGAGGAATACTTGTATTTGTACTCCCTCCCGGAGCATTTATAGTGTTAGGATATCTAATTGCTTTAATGAGAAAACTAAATAAATCATCTTAAAATTTAATTATTATGGAATATATAATTATTATTATATCAGCTATATTCGTTAATAACATTGTTCTTACACAATTTCTTGGAATATGTCCATTTTTGGGTGTTTCCAATAAAATATCTACAGCAGCAGGGATGGGAGGAGCTGTTTTATTTGTAATGACATTAGCCACTATTGTTACATGGCTTATTCAAACAAAAATACTAATTCCATTAGATATTGCTTATCTACAAACTATTTCCTATATTTTGGTTATAGCATCTTTAGTTCAAATGGTTGAGATAATATTGAAAAAAGTAAGTCCATCGCTTTATCAGGCTTTAGGCGTTTTCTTACCTCTTATAACAACCAATTGTGCTATACTTGGAGTAGCAATACTTGTTATTCAAAAAGACATGAATCTTTTAGAGAGTGTTTTATATTCAATTGGCAATTCTCTTGGATTTGCACTTGCTTTAATTATTTTTGCAGGATTACGCGAGCAGTTAGACCTTGTAAAAGTACCAAAAGGAATGCAGGGAGTTCCTGCAGCATTATTAGTGGCCGGTATTCTTGCTCTTGCTTTTATGGGATTTACAGGAATAGTATAAAAAATATCGTTAACCCTATCTTTAACTTGTTATTCAATAATAATTTTCTCCGTGTGAACTTTTTTTTCTGTAAATACTTTTAGAAAATAAATACCTTTTATGTAATTTGATAAATCAATTTGTTCAGAAATATTCTTAGTTTTCTTTTTGAATTGTTTTGCATAAATAATCTGACCATATATATTAAATATTTCGATACTCCCAATATCTTTTTCTATTTTTAAATTAAATATGCCATTGTTTGGATTGGGATATATTTGTACCAATTTAATAGATCTAATAATATTATCAACACCTAAAAAAACATTCCCATTTTCATCAGTTTTAATCAGGTATATATCGTTTGAGTTACCAAAACTGTTAGTAAAACCAGCAATAATATACCCATTATCATTAGTTTGCTGAACTGAACATGCCCAATCTAAAGTATTACCTCCATAAGTTTTAGTCCATAATGTATCACCATTTTCATCTGTTTTAATAAGGCAAGCATCTATTGCACCAGAACTGTAGTCAGTAAAACCGGCAATAATATATCCATTATCGTTAGTTTGCTGAACTGAGTGACCACGATCATGAAAGCTGCCCCCATAAGTTTTAGTCCATAAAGTATCTCCATTAGTATCTGTTTTTATGAGATATACATCAGTATTTCCTGCTTCAATATCAGTAGAACCTGTAATTATATAACCATTATCATTGGTTTGCCTTACAGAATATCCAGACTCCCAACCTGATTTACCATAAGTTCTTGTCCATAAAGTATCGCCATTGGAATCTGTTTTTATCAGGTAAATATCTTCTCCTAAACTCCATATGTAACCGGTAATAATAAAACCATTATCATTGGTTTGCTGGACTGAACGTCCTTCACTACCCTCATAAGTTTTAGTCCATAAAGTATCACCGTTAATATCTGTTCTTATAAGAATAATATCACTTGTAGAATATCCGGCAATAATATAGCCGTTATCATTAATTTGTTGAACAGATTGTCCATAATCATCACCTGTTTCCCCATAAGTTTTAGTCCACAGTGTATCACCTAAAGAATTTGTCTTTATTAAATATACGTTTGTAAATGAACTGTCAGTAGATAAGCTGTCAATTAGGTGATTATATATTATTCCGGCAACAATATATCCTCCATCATTTGTTTGCTGTACCGAGTATCCTTCACTACATGGATTTCCAGAATAAGTCTTAGTCCACAATGTATCACCTAATGAATCAGTCTTTATCAAGTAAGCCAGATTAACAATACTGTCACCATAACTACCGGTAATAATATATCCACTATCGTTTGTTTGTTGCACAGAATATCCTCTGTCGTGGTATATACCTCCATAGGTTTTCTCAAAAGTAATTTGTGCTTTAGTAAACAATACCAATATAAGGAATATTAAAATTAGGAAATTTGTCTTCATAATATAAATAGTTTTAAAGGGTTTAATTATATAATTTTAAATCAAATCTTCCTTCCCGTATTTCATACCGGGTTGTGTTTTTTACTGCATCAAAATAGAAAGTACCGGCAATTATTTTGTTTATTGTATCAAGTTTTGTAATTGTAAGATAACCAATGCTTAAAGAATCAGCATAAAAATAATTTAATCCTTTTCTATAATAAATATTCTGATTTTGTTCTCCATTTATTTCAATCATACCAGTATCATTAATTAATAGATTAATTTTTATACTTTCATCTGTATTGCCGTTATTTGCATTAATTAGTAAAGTACCTTGTGAATAATCACAAGCAAGACCAATTAATAGTCCCCCGCCTTTTGGAAGCCATACTTGCCCATTCACCAGGCACCCGAAAGTATTTTTACCTTCCTGTGTTTTGGGTGGTAGTTGGGGTGTAGGGTCAGGGTCTTTCTCGCAATTGCTGAGGCTGCAGAGAAAAATACACATTAAAATGAACGAAAAGATTGTAATTATTTTTTTCATAGTAAATTATTTTAAAGGAACGTAACATCAAATCTTCCTTGTCTTATTTGTACAGTATCTCCAGATAATGTATCAATTGCATCAAACCAAAATGTACCTGCCATTATATGATTTATTGTATCAAGTTTTTTTAAATGAAACTGACCTGTATATCCATTAACAGGATAATAGTAAGTATTTTCTTCACTATAATAAAATCTTTGAAAATCTTTTTCATTAGTATAATTCTTAATTGTAAATGCCGTATCTTTATATACTCTTGCAAATTGTAATTGGATATATGGTCGTGGTATTAATTCTACATTGGTTGTAAAAATAGAAATTATTCCAGTATAATATTGGGATTGGATACCCCACACAAGACCTGCACCCTTCGGTAACCACACTTTCCCATTCACCAGGCACCCGAAAGTATTTTTTCCTTGCTGTGTTTCGGGTGGTAGTTGGGGTGTAGGGTCAGGATCTTTCTTGCAATTGCTGAGGCTGCAGAGAAAAATACACATTAAAATGAACGAAAAGATTGTAAATATTTTTTTCATAGTAAATTATTTTAAAGGAACGTAACATCAAATCTTCCTTGTCTTATTTGTACAGTATCTCCAGATAATGTATCAATTGCATCAAACCAAAATGTACCTGCCATTATATGATTTA
>Ga0307990_1000020_pt1 | contig 137873 bp, 120 predicted proteins | sample EllFjometagen129_FD_203168 | JGI IMG/M metagenome (GOLD analysis project Ga0307990, IMG submission 203168) | Marine microbial communities from Ellis Fjord, Antarctic Ocean - #129 | ecosystem: Environmental > Aquatic > Marine > Unclassified | place: Southern Ocean | collected 2014-10-08 | reverse complement strand
TGCTTCGCTTCCCGCATGGGCGGGATTTCCCCGAAAAAACGGGGCAGGCTGCTTCGCTTCCCGCATGGGCGGGATTTCCCCGAAAAAACGGGGCAGGCTGCTTCGCTTCCCGCATGGGCGGGATTTCCCCGAAAAAACGGGGCAGGCTGCTTCGCTTCCCGCATGGGCGGGATTTCGCTTCGCTCAACATTCTGCTGTTTCTGTCATTCAATCATTCATTTGTTTCAATCATTCTCCTGCTTGTCCCTGCTTTTTTCGATAACGTGTACTTTACGGGCGCTGTCGATGGCTTTCATAGCAATATCTTTGGAGGTGGCTTCGGCTATGCTGGCTTTGGCCGATAATTCTTTGAGCGAGGTTTCGATGTCTTTTATTTTTGATTGAAGTGTTACAATAGTCTGATCTTTCAGTTTTAGTTCGCCCTCGTTTTGTTTGGCGCTAAGTTCTGTTTCAAACTTAAACTCGCGTTTTAGCATCTCGCTAAGGGTTTTATTGGTGTTAGTTACGGCAGTATCGAGTTCTTTGGGGAAGTTGGCGGCCCTGGTACGCAACTCTTTTAGTTCGGTTTCGTTGGCCAGCACATTGGCTTCACGTTCGGCCATCTCTTTCTCAAAAGCGGTTTTCTTTTCGGCAAGGTCTTTTTCGAGTTTTACTTTTTTCTCTTCGTAGAGGTCAGTTTCTTTTTTGCGGGTAAGTTTCAGGTTGTACAGATATTCTTCTTCCTCGCGTTTGCGCTGCTTCTCGGTGTTATCTTTCAATTCCTTTTGCTGCTCGTTCCATTTTTGGCTTTCAAGTTTCCACTGCTCTTTTTGCAGTTTCATGGTGGTTTCGAGGGTTTCTTTTTCGCCGGTCAGTTTTTCGTCGAAGCTTAGTTTTTTGTTTTTCAATTCTTCTTCCAGTGCATCTTTCTTTTCGGCCATTTCGCTTTCAAACCGTGCTTTCATCTCTTTTTGGGCCATCAGCATGGCGGCCAGCGAATCGGCGTTGGCAGTCAATTGATACAGGTCTTCGAGATTTTGCTTTTCCAGCGTAATGGCTTTTTGGATGTCCTCCAGCTTTTTGTACTCAGCCGTAAGTTGCTCGCTAAGCTTGTCCATCTCTTTGGCTACACCCAGCTTGAGCGAGCCGATGCCATTGATGATGCCTTCGGTTGAGTTTTGCGATGCCGTGCTAATTACTTCTTTTTTACGCGCTTCCTCCTGAAGTTTTTTGGGTTCTTCGCTTTTTTGTTCCTGAATCTTTGCCAGCAGTTCTTCGTAGGCTTCCAGGATTTGGTTCTTGGTGTTTTTGGTACTGATTTCCTGTGTCATTGTTATTTATTTATTTGTGTATGAAAATATTTTTGTTCGTCATTTTTTCAGGTGAATGTCCAAAGCTGCTTAATTTTATGGTAAGGTTTATTCAAAATGAATGTAAATATTATTTATTGAAAATGAAATTTATACATGTTTAAAATGGCAATTCATCATTATCCGAAAACGGACTTAACGGTGGGTTGACAGGCTCATCATCGGGCAGGTCATCACCACAATCACAAAATTCGCCAAAGGGGCAGGTCATGGGGTCGACCGTACAAAGCTCGATTTCATCGCCCGACAATGGCAAATGTTTTACCTGGGAAACATCCCAATTTTCGCGGAGGGCTTCATACTTTAATTCATGCGGGGCCTCTTTCGGGAAATACACTGTCAGGTAGCAGGATTCCAACAAGCGAAGCATGGCCCTGAGTACCTTGCGGGTTTGTAGTCCATGCATGTCGGTATGCTCTGGAAATTGGGCAAACTCAATCCCGGTAAGCTCTTCGGGTGTTACAAAAGGATTTTCGATCAACTGCCGGGTATCTTCTGCTCCCCTCATTTCAGGGGTATCTGGAATTATTTCCGGCTGTGCAAACATTTTGGCGGCAGCTTCCAAGTCACTGAGAAGCTGCTCAACATAGCGCTCCATGTTTTTTTTTGGTAAAAATTCATCTGCCGATTTGGCCTCAATGGATTTTATCTCCATGTCAAGAACGGCAATTTCACCAGCATTATCGTGGCGAAAATCATCTTCATCCATCTCATTATCGAAATCTTTACACTGGCAAAATTCTTCGGGAAATGGACAATGTTCAGGGTCAGCATCACAGAAATTAATAAGCGAAGTGCCCTCGCTAACCCATGCTACCGGTTTATCAAAAAAGTCTGTTAGCACTTTATAAGCAACATCCACAGGCAAGCCATCCGGCAGCATAGCTTCGAAATTGTAAGCTTCCCAAAGTTTCAGTATTTCGTCAACCATTTTTGTTAGTTGTTCGGTTGTGAGTTTTTCGGGTGGTGGAAAATTCTCCCTTGCAATCCCGAACCACTCCTGCATAGGCTTGGGTTCGGCATTTTCCCATTCAATCACATACTCAATACCCTCGGCTTCGGGCGGGATGTCGTAATACGGTTTTTCGGGCAGGTTTTTGGCGGCCTGCCGCATGTCGGCAATGAGGTGGTTAAGGTATTTTTGCATGGCTTTCGTTATCGTCAAATTAAATAGGTTTAAAGATATATTTTTCATCGTAATCAACGCCAAATTCCTCCAGAAATTCAAGATATTCCTGGGTAAACGTTTTTTTGCTATGGTGCTGTTCCTGGTTTTGGATGTATTTTATCAGATCTGGTATCTCGCGTTTGCGGTAGGAAAATCCACCATATCCTTGCTGCCAATTAAATTTTCCTGCAATTAATTTTTGCTCATTAATCCATGTGGATGATGATCCCTTAACATCCTGCATCAAATCAGACAGCGACTGCGAAGGGCGCATACCAAATAAAATATGCACATGATCGGGCATGCCGTTAATGGCCAAAAGCTTATGCTTGTGATTTTGGATAATTCCGGTGATGTATCGGTAAAGATCATCTTTCCAACTTTTGTGAATAACACAGGCCCTGTTTTGTACCGCAAAAACTACCTGAATGTGGATTTGTGTGTAGGTATTTGCCATAATTTTATGTGTTTGTATCGTTTAAATGCTTGTTTTTTGCTACCGATGTTTCGTCCCTACGGGACGTGGGTTCTCTGTTCGTTTTTTGCTACCAATGTTGCGTCCCTGACGGGACTTGAATGAAATTTTTGCATTTTTATTCTACCGATGTTGCGTCCCTGACGGGACTTGAAAGATGATGCTGATTATGATAAATATTTACAATCTTCCATTTCTTTTCGCTAACATACCTTAATATTTCTCCATGAAAATGAATCAAAATGATCACATGTCCCCTAGGGACAGGATATTGGAAGATAATTTATTCCCGGTTCATTAATAAGTCCCGTAGGGACGAAATATCGGTAGCACCGTTAGGTGCGTTATCGTCAAATTAAATAGGTTTAAAGATATATTTTTCATCGTAATCGACGCCAAATTCCTCCAGAAATTCAAGATATTCCTGGGTAAACGTTTTTTTGCTATGGTGCTGTTCCTGGTTTTGGATGTATTTTATCAGATCTGGTATCTCGCGTTTGCGGTAGGAAAACCCACCATATCCTTGCTGCCAATTAAATTTTCCTGCAATTAATTTTTGCTCATTAATCCATGTGGATGATGATCCCTTTACATCCTGCATCAAATCAGACAGCGACTGCGAGGGGCGCATACCAAACAGGATATGCACATGGTCGGGCATGCCGTTAATGGCCAAAAGCTTATGCTTGTGATTTTGGATAATTCCGGTGATGTATCGGTAAAGATCATCTTTCCAACTTTTGTGAATAACACAGGCCCTGTTTTGTACCGCAAAAACTGCCTGAATGTGGATTTGTGTGTAGGTATTTGCCATAATTTTATGTGTTTGTATCGTCCCTGACGGGACTTGGGTTTATAATCAATCTATTTCCATAACCTCTGCGAGGTTCATTTTATAAGAAAACGCCCTTTTCTGCTTTTTCCAGGTTAAATCCTTTATCCATTTCGTAACAAATTTCGGGGTGTGATAAGTAGAGGTAGCCAATAAACCGGCTCGTTAGTATTGGGCATATTCAGCATACCAAACATAGCATTGAGAAAATGACCAAGAATCCAATCTTTATCAATGGTTTTTGTTTTAACACCTTTAGCCCGTGCTATTTCGATAAGTTCTTTTTTTAATATCATCTTATGAGTTTGCTATTTCCAGAATTTCATCCTTTTCCATGTTCATAATTAAGCGCCATCGTCTGTTTGTCTTTCCATTTTTCCCGCCATCACTTTCAAACAAATTGTACTTTTCGTTTTTTACAGATTGAGCATATTTTAAAAAATAATCCATGTTTGGTTTCATTAGTAATTCGCACATAAATGCCAAACGCTTAACAACAGCAATGTTGTTGATGGCTTTGCAGTATTTCACCATTTTTTGTGGTCGTAAATCTGCCCTCCCAAAAGCTTTTATTATCTCTGCATAGCCACCTCCATATCCCGGAAGATCGAAACAATCAACAATTGTTTTTTCAATATTACCTAAACAAATGGTAAATACAAAAAATAATCTATTTAATTTATTATGAATACAATATGATGGTTATAAATTACAAATCTAAAACATTTACATTTTCAGGCATATTATTAATATCTTCTCATGCTTCATTGTGATCGATTTCATTCTTTTTTTTATTTTTTATGAAGATTTGCCTATGATAACTTTTAGAAGTGACAAGTATAAAAGCACTAGAAAATTATAAAATCTTTTTCTTCTGCTATCCCAATCAACCCATTAGTTTCATTATAATCAATCTTCACAAAATAAATTCCTTTTAACCAATTCTTTAATTTATTCAAATTCTTAGGTTTAATGTTACCTGATTCCAACACCACAATTTTTGCTGCTTCAAAGCTATCGTTAAGATATTCTTCAACTTTATATCTTTGGATATTAACAACATATCTTGAAATAACACATGATTTAAATCTTGTATAAGCATATTCAGATTCAAAATCAAATTTTTCAATTTCAGCAATAACTTTCTCCTTTATACTTTCTGGAATTGTATTTACATCAGAAATTTCCCGGAATATCTTTTGAGCTTCACTTTTCCTGTCTGACATAAAACCTGCATCCAAAACCTGGAGCATATCATAGTACTCCTCAAGATATTTACTTTTATTCTTATCACTGTTTGGTAAACAGCCATATAACTTTTCAACCAACTTGTTTTTATCAGGTTCAGTTAATGCAAAAGCATCTAATTTACTAAGTAAGTTGAGGTCTGGAGTTTTACCTTTATTTGAAACCTCTTGCAACTTTGTTTCATCAATTTCCCTGTTTTCAATTAGGTTGAGTGTATTATTTAATAAGTCCCGATGATATATGTATCCTTTGCCTGATTCGAAAACAGCAATACCTCTCTTGTCATTTCCATCCATGACTACAACAAAAATGTTTTCTGGAATTTCTTGTGTTCCATACCTTTTAGAGATTTTCATTTCTGGGTTTTGTGTAGTATTCCTCAATTCCCTGAACCCCCTGCCCATCCTTTGAATTAACGAATCCCAGGGAGCCAGTTCAGTAAAAACAAAATCAGCATCTAAATCGAGGGAAGCTTCCACCACCTGGGTTGCAACTAGGATTTTAGGGGAAATAATACTCCTTGATTTATCACTGTTTCCCATAAATTCCCATAATTCATCCTCAATACTTTTCCTGTGAAAAAATGTGTATCGCGAATGAAAAAGCTTAATATTGGATGAAACTATTTTTCCTTTTGAGGTTTCTCTTATTTTGTCATAAACAAATTGAGCATGTTTTACCGTATTTATGATAACAAGCACCCGTTTGCCATCTCCTTCCTGGGCTTTAGCTACAATTTGCTTTATAATATCCTTGCTCCATTCGGGTTCACCAGAAAACTTATCGACAATTATTTTTATCCTATGCTTAGTAAAATTTTGCAGCGTAGCTTCCTCATTATAAAGGTTCAATTCATTTTCTACTCTCAGTCCAATTCTTTCAACTAATTCGTCCTTGATAAATTTTGGCAATGTGGCCGTCATCAAAAGAAACTTACCACCCATTTGCACAACATGCTCAATAAACTTAACTGCTATAGCCGCTGCTTTTGGGTCATAGGCTTGTATTTCATCGATAATCAAACGCGAATAAGAAAACTTGGCAAAAATCTTCTCGTATGTTGGTGGACGTAAAGCATAAGGGAAAAACTGGTCTCCGGTTGAAACAATGGCTGGAAAAGCTAATTGACGAGCCATATCATAAACCCGCATCGATTCTGTTTCACTACCATCACCAAAAACATAAATATCTGCATCTGAATGTAGGATGCCAGTGTTGTTTTTGCCGAAGACCTTTTCGGTTCTATTGTATATTTGATTAACCGCAGAACGCAAGGGTAAGGTGTAAAAGAATTTATCGCCATTCGACCACAAGTAGGCAAATTCAGTTTTGCCCATCCCGGTTGGTGCAAGTAGCAGAGTATTTTCATCTTTAAAGGAATTTACCCTATTGAATTGCCAAATTTCCGATTCCTTGTATTGCTCACCAATTTTTCCTTTTAATTCGATAGCAATGCGCTGCTTTATCTCGGTGAAATTAATTCCTTCGATTTCAATTTGGGATAACTCCGATTTATTTTTGGCATCCCCTTCAACAAAAGATGCATAGTGGTCGCAAATCATGGTAAACCCACTAATCAATATCCAGTCCTTCAATTTCGATTCAGAATATTCAAAGCGTTTTGGCATCCGGTACAATTGATACGGTGGCGTTACATAGTCGGCGAATTTGATACCATTGTTCAATCCTTCAATCCATTTGGTATTCAATCCAATTAAACCTTCACTACCTTTTCCTACTTCGTTATAAACCTGGTTTAAATTTGCAAGCAATAGGTTTCGTTTCGAATCAGATTTTATTAGTTCGTCAAAATGTTCGAAACAATCAGAAAACCCTTCGACAATATCGTAAAAACTTTCACGCCAATGATGATAGGCTATTGATGCAGTAACAAACTGAAAATAGGTTTCAACTTCACCTTCACCCCCAAGAATGTTTTGGATATGTTCTTTTAATACTTCCGGGTTAATAAATAAAACAGAAAGTAAGGAGTGAGGTACATTGGCGTAAACCTCAAATGGTTTGTAGTTTTTGTTTTTCAGGAAGCCAAATATGTTGAGGTATCCAAAAGAATCGGTTGTAGTTTTTATGCTTATCGGTTGGTTCTAAAAAAACCATTTCCAACTCCTCAAAAACCAACCAATCTTCGGCACGCCCTAAATGCATCGTCTCCAATCTATTGGTCGGGTTATGCAAATAATTGTGCAAGTATTTAATAAATGTTGCATCTTCACTTGCTAAATGTATGGTAAGCTGCATATTTTCCAGCACATCAATTTTCATCGGGCTTTGACCACCTGGGTGATTAATCTCACCATTCTTTTCACGTATGTTTTCCGAACCAAAATAATTAACATGGCTTTTCTTACTCAAGTTTCGAAACCAGATATATTCTGTGAGTTTAGTATCAAAACATCCGGAAACGGAGAGTTTGCATTTTTGCAATTCCTTGAACAATTTGTTTTCGTGATGGTCAACCCCAAGCATATTGCACAGAAACCCAATTACCGTTGAATAGGGCGGGATAGGATAAGTATGCCTGCGCTGATAGGTGAATGGCAATCGGAAATGGGCTGTTGGCTGATATATTTTAATCCTTAATGAATGAATCATAATGATGTTACTTTATGGGAAAAATTTATAGATGTCTTTCCTGTTAAGGAACCTGGTTAAAATAGCGGTGTTATCCTCATAGAAGAAGCCCAGGCGAAAGTCGCCGATTTTTATCCTAAATGCGGCAGGATGCCCCTTTAGTTTCTTGATATTGGTAAGTGAAAAGAGTTTATCAGATGACTTTATTTCCTCAATCGCAATTGTAAGATTATCCAAAAGCTTTTGGTCTTTCACTTTTTTAATATCTCTCCATAATGATTTTTCATATAATATTTTCATCGCTTGCCAAGTGCTTTCATTATTTCGTCTTCAGAAACGTATTCACCTTTTTTTTCATTGAGCATTGCCTTTAACAAACCCATGTCTTCCTTTTGTTCATCATACAAAACCTTCGTTTCATACTTTAGTTTATGGAGCAGCGCGGTAAGGAATTCAAAGTCATTTTCAGTTTTCGGTGTTACTACGATAGTTTTCATTTTGAATTTATTTATTTTCAGATTCTTTATTTTCTTCTATGTTTATTGATTCAAGGAATGATTTCCAGTTTTTTGCTTTCGCAAGTTTTTTCAATCCATTACCCATTCTTTTTTCGTTGATTGAAGGAAAACTTTGTTGGGAAACTGCTCTGTTAAACCATGAACATTTAACGCCGACCAATAGGCCACAACGGCATCAGATGTTAAGTAATTCCCGATCACATATTCGTTTCTAAACGTATTTCGGCAGTATTTACCTCTTTCTATTTCATTATATTCAAGATCAATAATTTTTCTTAATGCATTTTTAAACTGCCAACCATCAGATTCAGGGAAAGCACTTTTTAGTTCGTCAACCCGAAAAACATCAATTTTATTTTCATCCAAATGCTTTTTAATTGTCTTTATGAGAATCATAAGGTTGTTATTCATCTTGTGAATGTAATTTCTGATATTTATTTGAAGGCAAGCAATCAAAACGCAAAATTAAGAAGTAATGTTTTGTGGTAATCAAGGTATTGATTTAGTGTTTTACATTACCACGAAACATTATAACAGCAAGCCATTGCAAATTCATTATTTAGGATTACACATCTAATATTCAATTAAAACAATTACAAATCAAAAACATTTACATTTTCAGGCTTATCATCAATACTTTCTTATGCTCATTGCAGTAGGTTTTGTGGTTTGTATTTTTATCGTGACCTTTTGTGTTGTCAACCCATAGCGAGAATGTGAATTTGTAACATGAAAGGTTATGGTTAAAACTTGCATAAAAAATTGAATTACATCAATATAAACAAGATTGCGATTACACATCGATGAAAAGTACATTGTTTGTTGAAGCTGCTTGCATTTTTTGCGGTGCTTGTCAAGAAGAATCAAATAAACTTATTGTAAATCCTGACAGGTTTTTATGACCTGTCAGGGTTTAATTTGAATTACTCAACTTTTTGAAGCTGATTTTCATAATCAAAAGCTTCCATTCTGCCAATTAAAACTTGCTCGGCTTTGTCTAGTGCCTCTGCAGATTCCTTTTTAGTCCTGATATAGCCGCCAGCGGAAAGTGTAACGAAGGAGTCAACACCAGCCATATCTTCCTCAATAATGGGCTCCGCCCGATTTTCCTCTTCCTCTTTTAGTTTGGCACGAATACTACCTGCAATTTTATTGGCATTGCCTGAAACTGAAACAGCTAATGTTTCCATTAGGCTGAAAGTACGGGACTGATTTGAGGTGATGCTCCAATTAATAATCGCATGGGCTAATGCTGGAATTAGTTTTTCACGAATAGCTTTGGGAGCAAGCAAACAAGTTCCAAAAACTGTAGTTGTTTCTGCCCATCCTGCTTCACGAAGTATTGGTTCAATTGTTTCTGAATCAATTTCTGGCTCCAACTTGTTTAGGGAAACACAGAAGAGACGGCGGAGATCGATGGCGATGTCCTGAACAAAGAGACCTGTGGCTCTTCGACTTGGCTTAAGGTACTTACTTGTCAAACTAACCTGAGAGTCGCTATTTAACAAGAAAGCATCAATTTGTTCTTCATTCAATTCATTACCGCTTGAATCTTTTACAATGACAGCATTGTTGCTTCTTTCTCTTCTATCAAATGTTCCTGTTTCTGTTTTTGTGCCAGCAAGCAACGGATGTAATCCTCTCATTGCGGAAATAGATAATGGGCTTCTCCTTTTCAGTACTCTTTTATCACCACCTTTTTCTGCTTTCATCCAACCACCCAAAAGTTGGTCAAAATATTCTGGATTACAGGTTCCGTAAACTTCTCCTTCTCCATCAAACTCTAGTTTTTTCTTGGTGCTGTTCATTTTCACTTTTGAGATAAAAGTAACGGGCGAAAATTGCTCATTTAGAATTCCTCCTAACGTTTCTAAAATTGAACGTTTTACTTGCTGTCCACTTGAATATGGAACCCATCTATCAAATTGAGGATCATGATATTGCTTTTGGCCATCCGCAACACAAAATACGGTGTGTTCAGCCCTTTTTAATGTCCTGATATAAATTGTATTCATAATTCAATAAATTATTAGTTATAAGTTAGATAATCTTTCCTGATATGCGAAATCAAATTTAATAAGAATAAACAAATATTGATAATCTTCATCACCAAGAGTGTATATCCGATCTCTTAAATCCTTCAACACCTCTATTCTGTCACTTGAGAATATTTGAATTAATTCCCCCAGCTCGCTAAGAAATTGCTTTCTTCCTTTAGATTTAAAAAGCTTTTCCTCAATAAACTTTTTTTCTACTCTTGCCTCTTGTTTGTGGGCAAATAAAACTGTTGCAACCTCTTCTGAGTATTTGAGGTTTTCTTCTTTGTTTTTTGTAATCATAGCTAATAACCAAGTTTTATAAATTCTGAATGGAATAATTTTGTTTTCGTAATCTTTATTTTCAGCTTCCTTAAGAATTGAATCAAAATCTTCATCTGTTTGTCCGTTTTTTCTGGAGGCCGTTGTTTTCTTCAGATTGGGCATTTTGTCCTTATCAAAATATTTACGCAAACCTTCAGGTTCCAATGCTTGAATACCAATAGCACCCAATTCGCAGGCTCTTTTAATATGGATACCATACATGTTTTCGTAATAGCCAGCATCTTTCATGGCTGCGTTTTCACCAAAAAGCTTTTTGTAGAATTCAATAATCCTTCTTGCTTGCTGAAACTTGAATGGATAAAAGCCTAATGTTTTGTTTGTTTGTCCGAGACTAAAAATATAGCCTGTGTAAGTACTGTCAGGAAACTGTCTTGATAAATTAAAGAACAACCTACTCCATTTCACCGTCTCAATTACCATATCCGTTTTGTCCATTTTGAAAAAACCCAGATTCTCAAGCGAGGCAAAATCAAAATATTCGCGAATATCTTTACTAAAAGCATAGCTCAGCCACTGGCCGTTCCAACTTGTAATTTTGTTGCCGGCTAGTTTTTCTAACACAGGGTCGTTTAGAAATTGGCGGTAAACTTTCCAGCCTACGTAAGTTTGAAGCAAAACATCTGGTTGGTCGAATAAAATAGATAAGCCACCGGCTACGCCAACACTTAACCCACTTCCTATCCATGACAGATAAATGTCTTCATTGTCAAAACTCAGATCCAAATCTGTTATCAAACCCGAGGTTGTTGCAAATTCTTTTATTTCTGATGCCGGAAACCCTATGGCTATGCTTGCGTCTTTGTCTCCTGCAGCGATTTTTGAATGTAGGTTTTTTAATTTTTCAGAACGCTCGTCAAGTTTTAACAAGTGAGGCTTTTGCCCTTTCTTCATTTGTACAAAAGGAGAGTTGGTTGGCCATTGCAGGTATTTCGGATGATTAAAAAATAACTCAAAATACTCCTGTTCAAAAAATTCTTTGGCAGTAAGCTCTTTTTCATATTTCCGGTTGTAGGCTTTCAAAAATGTCCGCCCGATGTTTACAGTTATCATAGGCTATAATTTTTATAAAAAGTTATCTTGTGGATTAAATTTCTGTTTGGCTTTATCAATCTCAAACCCGCTTTCATAATCATAAGCGTGTTTGGGGACAATAAATGGTTTGTTTCCATATTGGCATTGCGGAAATTTTTGGACTGACCAATATCTCGCCGGGATTTCCATAAGCATCCGCTCTTCAAAAGATGCGCTTTCATATTTTTCGATGTATTCATCAGTTATGCAACTTACGCTATCAATTTCGAGCAATTCAAGCAAATAGGATTTTGGACGGTGAGTAAGAAAATCAATTACCATACTTCCATCCTTTTTAAAAATAGAGTGGGTTTCAATGTTCATCACGTCCACATCGGGAAATACAGCATCTATTTTTTCCTGCAACTCTGTTTCATGAAGAATTTCATTGTTGGGCAAAACATCGAAACTTGCTTTTAGTATTTCCACATCATAGGGTAGTGCTGCTTTTTTATCATCGGGTGGTGGAATCAAATAAACTGGTTTGAACTTTCCAATGGTGTCAAAAGTCCGTTTTCGATTAACCCGACCAAATCGTTGAATCAAGGAATCCAAAGGTGCAGTTTCTGTAATCATGATATCGAAACTGATATCCAGGCTAACTTCAACCACCTGTGTTGACACAACAATGCAAGATTTTTCGGATGTATTAAATTCCTTTGTTAGGTTTCCAACATCATCTAATCCAAGCAATTTTTTCTCCTTCTGATTTCGGTCGCCTCTTTTGAAGCGGCTGTGAAGCAACAATATTGGAATGTCTGGAAACTTATTCTTGAAATGTTCATAATGCTCCTGAGCTGACTTTACACGATTACATACGATCAATGTCTTTTTATCAGCATCAACTGCATTATAAACGATTTCGTCAGCATCATCCCAGCTATTCAATTTATGAACAATATGCCGGTCGAATTTATCCATTTCAGATGGTGGCAGGTTCACCTCATAAACATTTTCTTTGCCCAGAATATCCAAAATTTTGTTGTACAAATCTGTGGGCATGGTGGCGGTACCGATATGTAAATGGCATTTTAAACGCTGCAATACTTCCACCATTTTAATTACAATGGCACGCGATATTTCAGTGTAAGTATGTATTTCATCCAGTATTACATCGTTGCCTTTTAAGTCGAGAATGGTTGCTTCAAATGCGCGTGTTCCAAATATTATGGCTGCGATTTGATGTGGCGTTAATATTTTGATTGATGAACCTACCAATCCCTGAAGTGCTTTTTCCTCGGTTTGTCCATTTTTAATGAGAACACGGGAAGCGGAATGCAATACACGGATGTCCAACTCGGGATTGCTTGGTTTTAAATCATGTACAACACGTTGATACATTGCATTGATAGATGCCTGAAACGGTAATGTGTAGAAAACCCTTTTTTTACAACGCCTGAATAAAAAATCGGTTTTCCCCGCACCAGTACTTGCCACAACGAGCGTGTGCTTTTTAGCAGAACTTGCATCCATTAAAGAAAGCGGGTATAACTCGTGCTTCCGTTCGAAGAAATTAAGATTTGGTGTCTTGAAAAGTTTATTTAATTGAATTTCGGTTTCGTTAAGCATAGCAGAAGCAAAGTGATCGGCAGCCATCAACAGGCCTTTCCATTCAGAATAGCCCTGTCTTGTAATGTTCTTTTCAGCATAGTCAACTGCTTTGTAGTAATTCTTCTCAGCCTCATTCAGAGAAATATCACGTGTTTCAATCCCAAATGCTTCAAAAATTTTAAAAGCATCTTTCGACCAGCTATCCCAATCGGTACTGTGGATTGCAAAAACGTTATCCACATTTTCTTCCAAATCCAGGATGCCTTTGTTTCGTGAATCCTTTTCAACAGATTTGTGATGAGATACTATCATCTCGATTAATTGGGGATGAATCTTTTCATCGAAGAGTGAGAGAAAAAATAAGGAGGCCAATTCGTGCCGAAAAGTTTTATCACTTTCTTTTCGGCGATAATCAGGCTTCAAACGCACTTGAAAAATCGGGCTTGCTTTTCCAATATCATGCAAAATTGCTCCCTGCCTTGCAATGTTTTTATCAAATCCCAGTGCATTGGCAACTTTTTCAGCAGCCAGAGCTACATGCTGCAAATGAGCATACAAAGGTGTAAAATCTGGTTTTCCTTTGGCTTTAATATGTTCGCATACTACCATTAATAATATGTTTTTACGGGATTGCCAACTGTTTTTAACCAGCCATACATGGGCTCGTTGTTGTTCATGCGATTGTAGCCAACCAAAAATGAATTATCATCTTTTTCAAAAACCAATTCAAAACCACTGAATAGTTCTTCGTTTTCATCAAACTCCTTTTGGGTAAGCTTGATTATATCAGGATTCGGATATAAAATATCTTCATTCCTTGCCAGACATACATGTTGTTCTGAGGCTACTTCTGCATCCTCCGGTGTTTCAAAAGCCAGGAACAATATTGGATTAACCAACACTCCGCGCTTCAAAATTGCGTAAGGTCTTGAATATTCCTTATTGGTTCCTCGGCCTTTTTCATTCCAGCCACGTGCTTGTGTCTGTTCCTGCTGCTGCGAAATTTGAGCGTAAGTTAGCCGATGTCCCTTAATCTTATATATTCCCCATTCCTTTTCAAGCAATTCAGGAAATAGTTTTCGCTCAATCCCACCTATTATTGATGGAGTTAAAAACTGCTGACTGTAAACTTCTTCATCTCGTACAGCCGTCCAGGGTTTGATAAAGCCAAAAGGGCCTGTATATTTTACAATAAATATCTTTTCCATAACTTCTTTATTTTATCGCACCAAAGCCAATTCCTGTCGAATTTCCAATTCCTACATTCCAGGCAAAGACCTTGGTTTCGGCCTTGCCTTCGATAATTAGCGGACACCAGTTGGCGCGGATTTCAATAATATTATTGCCATGCTTGTAAGCTATTTTTTTTGTGCTTTTACGGTGATAGCTTTGGTCGAAATTAATTTTTAAGGTTTCATCAGGCGGTAATCCTGCCTTTGTCATTTTTGTATGCAAGGTTTCTTGCATTAATTGAGATGCTTCTTCATTTTCAAAATAGTAGAACCTCTTTTTGCCATTATCACGGTTACGCTGGATGAAAACAGGGCTTCCTATCTGAAAATGTGTTTTTGCCGATAAATCAGGATTTTCCTGCAGAATGAGTTCTTTTGCTTTTAATCCAAAAAACATTTCGGGATCATCCTGAATTCCTTTTACTAAAAGTTTGGTTAAGTCATTATCCCAACAACTGATAAAAAAAGTCGCTCCGTGCGGAAAAGTCAATCCTCCATTTTCTGATTTCGCACCCATTAAATGCGAAAAGGAGTAGAGTGAAACGTCATCGTGAAAATTGTTTTCGCCAAACCATTTATGTATCGTGCCGGCAAGCAAATGCAGGTGATTAAAATTTAGGGCTTGGTTTGACGGTGTAGTTTTGATATGTATCCTCATGCTTATTAATAGTTTAAAATAATTTCTTTTTTTAGCTAAAAATTCAATGATATTGTCAAGCTGTAAATATATAACATTTCTAATTATAATTTCCGCTTCCCTCACGCCAGCCCTCCCTTCCTCATCTCGTCCTTCAACGCGGGCAGGTTTTTGGCGGCCTGCCGCATGTCGGCAATGAGGTGGTTAAGGTATTTTTGCATGGTGGAATATTTTTATTCGTTATGCTGATTTTATAAAATGATATCCTTTTCTGCTTTTTCCAGGTTAAATCCTTTATCCATTTCGTAACAATTTTCGGGGTGTGATAAGTAGAGGTAGCCAAACTTCCCTCTTTCCTCATCAAATAGTCCCCCGAGTTTATCTTTGATATTTGGATAAATCGAAATGGTGAATTGAGACATCAATCCAGTTAGTTTTTTTAAATCGATTTGTTTCAGTGTAAAATCAACTTCATCATTTCTAATAATAGAAATATACTTGTCAAAAAGTATTTCCCCTGAAAGTTGCCCGTCATCATTCACAATGCCCCAGCTTTCCAGTTGCTCCAAAGTGTAGCCTTCAGGTTTGTCAATATCTAATGGAATGTAAAGCGATTCACTTCCATTGTCTTCAATTAGCTTGAAATTATTATTTATACTATTGAAATCAAAACGTTTAAAATGTTCCAGGTAATTTTTTAATTTATTGTCATCTGTCCAGTCTGCTTTTTTCACATCTTCAAAAACTTTCTCATACAGCTTGTCAAATTCTTTATTTTGCAGAATTTCTTTGAAACCCGAATAGATTTCTTCATTCCTTTGTTGTTCTTTATAGCGTTTGTCTTTTCCGTATATGGTGTCTGAGCTGTCGCAATCAAAAAGAAAAACCTTACTATCCTTCCTTAAAGCATTACGGTTTATGCGCCCAGCTAACTGCTCATCGCTATCGAGCAATGAACGGTCTTTAAAACCTAAGTCCATGTCAATATCAACTCCGGCTTCAACAACTTGTGTTGAAACCAACACAACTTTGTCAAACTTTTCTTCTTTTAATTCCTGAATAACTTTTCTTCTTTGTGGTTCAAGAATATCGCCCGATAGAATGTAGAGTTTATAACTATTGAAATCATCATTTTCATGAAGTAATCTGAATAAATGAGAGGCAGTGTTTTTTGTGATGAATTCGATTAATACTCTTGAATGGCCATATTTTTCAAAATAGCTTTCTGCATTGTTGTGCATGAATTGGGCTAACTCCAACAAATAATCCTCTTTCTTTTCTCTTGTTGGTTTTGGTTTATCGAGCAATGAGAAATCAAATTCAATGCGTCCGGCAAAATTTTTATTTGAAAAATATTGTCTTTTATTTGGTGTAAGATTTACAAACCTTCCCTTTGCGGTATCACTAAGCACATCAATTTTGGGCAATGTTGCCGACATAATGATGAACCGCATATTAAATAAGCGTGCATAGTTTTCGATGAAATACACGATTTTATCCCAATGGCTTGGATTGTAGGTTTGAAGCTCATCTATTACAACTATTGAATTACATAAACGGTGCAGCAGATAATTAGATTCTTTTCCATTTCCTTTTAATATGTCAAAAAATTGCACATGCGAAGTCACGCAAAACGGATAATTAACAAACAGGTTATCGAGATAAATTCTTTTTTCATTTCCATATTCCCCATCATCATTTTCTTCCTTTGAATGGAAACCGGCTTTTGAATGCAATTGAACCATTTCATCATTGTTCAATCCAATAGTTCCCCTGATTCCCTGAAAGGTTTGAGTAATCAGTGTTGTGAACGGGAACACATAAAATACTTTGTTCAGGCTTTTATCAAGTTGAACTAATTCAGAGATGCAAGCCAGCGAAAGGTTTGTTTTTCCGGCACCAGTTGGGGCTTCGATATAATACCACGAATTGTTTGGGTTTTGCCTAAGTGTCGAAATAACTTCGGCATTCATTTTTTGCCGCAATAGGTTTAGATTAAAGCCACTTTGTTCTTGTAAATCCGAAAAAGGAGTTTCAAGATGTTTATCGAATTTCTCAAATAAATTTTGGTTGTAGCCTTTTTTAATTTTGAATTTCTCAGAAATCTTTTTTTTCAAACCGGGTGTTAAAATGCCGAAATCATCCACTTTCATATCAGCCATGTATTCGTTGGTGGCATAATAGTCGCAGGCGGTTAACAGGGAATAGGAAAGCTTGAGGATAGAGAAGAGAGGAAAGTAATATGCTTCATCTATTCTTTCTAAGAATTTTCCTTTCCTATCAATTAAATTTGCACTTGCATTAAAAGGAAGTTGAATCCCGCATTTCTCAAGGAAGATGAATAATTCTTCAAATATCTCAATTGTAAAAGATGACTCCTTATCTATTATTGGTGAATGATGTTTAATTATTGGGAAACAAAACAAATAAACAATCCCAAATAAAAGTACTTTCTCGTTTTTATCGAAGTTTGAAAGATTAACCTTGTCAACAAAAAAATGCAGAAACAAGTGAGCACTCAAAATTGAATGTTGGCTTTTTATCAGCAAATTATTCTTTTTGAAATGCTGGTTATGCATTTTATCGATTTGGAAGTTTGGATTTATTTTTCCTAAATCGTGATATGCAATTGATGCAACAAAAAGTAATTTTATAAACGAAGCAATTTCTTGTTTGTCCGATATTGCAGTAGAAAGATTGTCTATTACTAAATCAATACTTTCGGTATCTACAATTAATTTAGCATATTTGAGCACTAATTCAACATGATCTTCCAGTGTTTCCTTTGAAGTCCTTCCATCAATATGCGCCCAATAGTTTTCCGAATCTACAATAAGCTCGGAAATTGGTGGGAGTTTGTTAGCAATTATCTCAGAAAAGCTGGATAACTTCATGGTTTCCTGTTTTTAGTTGAATATAACGTAAGCCGGTTTTCTTTTTAAATTTCAAATCCCAATCAGTAAAAGCAAAATTTCTAAATTCGTATTGAAACAATGGTGCCCCAAGATATGAGGCAGGTAAGTTTTCAAAATAACTAAATGTATTTCCTTCAGGGCTATCCATTAATATATCAAACAAGGCCTCGTCAACCTTGCTATCTTTCACAGCTTCTTCCTTCACAAACAACGAATCAATCTTAAAACTCCCATCTGGCTTAAACTCTGAAAAATCAAGTTCTTTAGCGTTTTCCCACCAAAGCGAACAATCGTTTTTTCCGAGGTAGGGAACAAATTCAGATTGATAATTAATGAGGTAATCAATTAGTTTTTTTTGTTCATCAATGGTTTCATCAAGCAAAACGAAACAACGAAATGCTGGTGAGATTAGAGTTTGTTCAGCAACCATAAGATTGCCCCCGGCTTCTTCGCTTGCTAAACCCGTTGTATTGTTGTACTTGATTATTGTTTTGGTGAAGTTGCCATTTTCATGATAGCTTATTTCGCTGTTTTCATCTTTTGGAAGGGGCATAATGCCCACCTGAACATTCTTCAACTTTTCGTAATATTCAGGAAGCTCCCCATTCTTTTGAAATCCTTTCAATCCTGCAATTGCCCCAAGTATGCCAAGAAGGGCGGGTTTGTGCAGCATGTTAAAGGTTAAGTAAACGGGTTCATTAGTATCGGGCTTTTTCAACATCCCGAAATCGGCTTTTATATCGAAAGAAATGAGTTTCATTTTTTAATTGTTTAGAAGTGAATTGATGAATTGGGTGAGTTCATTATAAATCTGGTCAAATCCAGGCAGCTTATCCATTGCAACTTGATGCTCCAAACTATTACTCCAGGCCCGCTTGTTCCTAATGTGTTTTTCATCATTAACAAAATCTTTTGCCCCTGTAATTAAGAGTTCTTTTTGGGTTGATTTTTCAAGTACTAATTTTTTTATTTCAGGATATTCGCCTTTATGCACTTTCTTACTCAAAAACCAAACATCATAAATATCGCGGGGACGGTTGCGCTGTTTTAGAGCCCTGATTTTTTCGGCAAACAATTCTTTAAAATCGTAACAAACCGATGAATTTTGAATAGAATTTTTATCGGGATAAGGATGTGAAATTTCCAATTCAACAGGTGCTAAAACAAGTTTTTCAGAAAAACTGATGTCCAGGTGAATTCCCGTTTGCCATCGGGCTGCCGGCAATGGACGCTGATTTGGGTTGTGATCAGCACCCCAAAATTTTATTTCCGCCTTATAGCCTTGGGGAATGTTGTTGTGCTGCTGCAAATTCAGTTTTGCCAAATGAAATTTGATTATTGAGTTCTCCTGTGCTTTTCTAATGATCTTATTGATAAAAGCCTTGTCAATAATAAAAGCTTCATCCAAAAGGGTAAAATCCAAATCCTCCGAAAACCGGTAATCTTCGATGTAACATTTGTGCAAACATGTGCCCCCTTTAAAAACGAAATTTTCGCGAATATCGTTAAACGAGTACATGGCATTTAAAAAGTGTCCTAAAACCCAATCTTTATCGATAGTAGTTTTAGGAACACCTTATTCGTTGGCAAGTCGTATGATGTCCTTTTGCTTCATCTAAAAAGAATTTGCTATTTCGAGAATTTCATCTTCCGTCATGTTTAAAATCAAACGCCATTTTCGATAATAACTGCCAGATGTTGGGAAGGAACTATCAAAAAGGCTATAGCGTTCATTTTTAACCTGGGTTGCATATTTCAGGAAATAATCCATTTTGGGTTTTTCCAAAAGTTCGGATAAATATGCCAGGCGTTTGGTAACAGCGATGTTATTAATGGCCCTGCAATATTTCACCATTTTTTGAGCACTGAGCTTTGCCTTGCTAAAGGCTTTAATTGTTTCGTTGTAACCTCCAGCATATTGTGGCAAGTCGAAACAATCGACGATGGTTTTTTCCACCTCAGTTATTTGATAAGTGTGATTTCCATAACCATACGTTTTGTATCCAATTGCCTTTGCCGGTTTAACGCTTACAAAATGAAAAGTTGCCCCAATTCCAAAAACCGAACGCTCGCCCCTGCGACTGGTATTTTGTACAAATACTTTGTTCGGGAATTGCTCGGTCAAGCCATGTGTATTCAAGGCAGACCAATAGGCAATACCACCTTGTTTTACCATGAAACAAGCAATTACGTTTTCATCGGTGAAATGCTGGCGGCGGTATTTGCCTTTTTCAATCTGAACTAGAGCTCCATCGTCAGTTAAATATTTAAGGGCATGATGTATTTGAATTCTGCTCAGGCCTATGTTTTGCTCAAGCATTTCAAACGAAAAAACATCCCACTGGTTTTCATCCAACAACGAGATTAATATGTCCTGATTTGTTCTCATCTTATCTAATAACCCATTGCGTGTTTAAATGTGATATATTATCACATATTGAAATGTGAATGGTCATTCGCAAAACTACTATTAATAATTGATATACAATTAATAGCATAGCTACAATTTACAAAAAAGTAAAATTACACATTATTGGTTCATTTCTTATAATAATTCCATCTTTATTGTATGGGATTTCATTGCAGAAATCATCAAATTTATTTTTGGCTGTGACCTTTTGTGTTGTCAACCCATAGCGAATATGTGAATTTGTAACATGAAAGGTTATAAGCTCATATTAAAAATTCCTCTCCCTTTAAATCGATTCCATTTCTAAAGGAATAACAACCTAAGTCAATTTTGAAAAGAGAGAAATATGATTGGTCATTCCCTAATAATGGTTTCATCTGATTCGGTTTTAAGCGAATCTGAACAATTTGATTAGACATTGATTTCAAATGAGATTTAATTCTATTTTTTTGAAGTCGAATTATTGATTTGTCAGTATTTGATTTCAACAATCCAATAAGCGCATCTTGCATTTCTAATAGTTCCTCAAACTTTTCGTCATTATTATTACGTGGAACAAAATATTGTATTTCCTCTCCAAAAACTTCTTTGTCTATCAATTGAAATTTTCCAATTTTCTCATACTGACATTCTTGTATGTCCTTAATGAAATCAAATTTTATTTTTGGAGTGTTTTGCTCATGTTTAGCAAAATTTAGTTCTGATTGGATTTGATTAAAAAATTCCTGTTGAACAGAAATCAATTCCTTTTCTTGATATTTGGACCTTGTTAAAGCTTGCTTTGTGAATCTCAACACCTCGCTGTCACTGCCTTGATAAATAAGGTCTGACCGAATTTTTCCTTTATTTCTTAGCTTGAATAAAATAATCTTTCCCAATTCATCAAGTTTCCCATTTCTGTTACATCTGCCGGCGGATTGAACAATACTTGCTACAGTTGCAAAATCCCTATAAACTATCGGAAAGTCTATGTCCACACCAGCTTCGATTAACTGTGTTGAAATAACAATTATTTTTTTATTCTGACGAAGCTTTCTTTTTGCAAGATATATTTTCAATTTACGATGATGAGGTGTAAAATGAGTATTCAGTAATAATAGCTCTTCATCCTCAAAATTATCCTGAAGTAGTTTGAATAATTCTTTTGTGTCATCAATTGTATTTAGAATTACCAAGGCAGATTTATCCTCAGAAAGTATTTTGTCTTTTAATTCAATTAATTCTATTGGAGAATTATTGTATTCAATATAATACCGATTAAATAAATTGTGATTAAAATATGATAACGGCAATAATGGAGTTGGCTTTTTATACTCTGGAAAGAATGATAAAGCTTCGTTATTATTTTTAGGCAACGAAAAATTTGGTTGTGTTGCGGTTGAAATAATTGCATAGCTGTTAAATTTATTGCAAAACTTATTTAGATACGCAACAAAGAATCCATACAATCTTGGCGGCAAAGCTTGAATTTCATCCAGTAGGAAAATACAATTTGAGAAGTTTGGCAATTTCAAAAGTTCTGAGTTCCGATTACTCAACAGCGTTTCAAAAAAGCGCACAAAAGTGGTTATCACAAATGGATATGCAAATGTATTTTGTTGAAACTCCAATGTATTCATTTCAATAATATTTTCTTCGCTCGGATTTGAATCTAATTTTTCTTGTATAGTTTCAAATCGTTTATTTTCTGATTTTGAATCGATACGCTGAACAAACTCTTCATTTCCTTCAAATATTTTTAATACTTCCGATTCAACTTGTTCAGTGATTGATAAAAAAGGTAAACCATAAATAATTCGTTTAGATCCTTTTGTCTGAATTATTTCGGAAGCTAAAGAAAGCATCATTAAAGTTTTTCCGGAACCAGTTGGTGCAGTTAATTCAAAAATACGTTCTTCATTTTTTAATCCTTCTTTAATGTTTTTGACTGCATGCTTACGAATAGAGGTTCGCAGTTTATTTAAGTCTGAATTTTGTTTCAGTTTCTTTAAATAGGTATTGAGCTGGCTTGGGAAAATTTCAGAGAAAGTATCTATTTCATTTTTCTGCTCATCAATAAAATTTTCAAATTTTGCGGCATCAGCTTTATCAGCTTGAATAACGCACGAAAATGAATGCTGATGAGTTAAGAAAAAATCTAATGGATTAGTATTTAGTTCTGACTTAAAATAAAAAGAATTTAAGAATTTCTTCTGTATTGATTTATCTGAAATGATGGCAGAGAAATCATCAAGATTATAAAATTGACTTACAAATTTATGAAATGGAATACAATCACCATCATTTAAAAATTTAAATACTTCACCAAGTTCTCGCTGGGATAGAATACTAGCCCCAGTATTACCAAAATTTGCTGGTGACATATCGGGTAGATTACCATGGTGTTTTGCAAGTAAAACAGAAATAGCAATAATGTTATTTTGATTTGGCATTTCTCCAATTAATTTATTCAGCAATTCAAAATTCTTTATAGTACTGCAAAATGCACAATAGAAAATAAATGCTGACAAATACGAATGATGAGAATATCCTTTAAAATCTAATTCCGGACAAATTTTCGCTTGAAAATTCGGATTCATTTTACCCAAATCATGAAAAGAAGCTACCAACTCTGCAAGTCGAGAGTTGGTAAGTTCTTTTACATTTTTGACAACACCCTTTATGTGAGTGATCAAAAGCTTCTCGGGATGTGAATAATATGGTTTTAAATTAGACACCATCTTTCCGTTGCGTTTGAAGAGGTAAATTCATAATACTTTCCAATTACTGATAACTGCTTACACGCATCAGGATAAATTATCTCTACGTATTTATCAGGATGATTCCACATATCATTATCTTGATAGGTTGGGACTCTGTCAAATCCAATCCTGAATTCTCCTGATATATCTTTAAGTTCATACTCTTTGCTACAAACGAAACCTTTTGTTTTAAACTCACCTTTATTCTCGGACGAGAATTTGCCTTCCGAAACAAATTCTAAATCAGCAGGACAATTGTGCCATCCTAAAATAGGTGTGTAAACAGCTTTTTCTTCTTTTAGATAAGATGTGAACTTATTGAAAATGTCCAATGATCGAACTGACTTAATTGCTAGTGTTACGATAAAACTTGGTGACTTTAGAAACTCAAAATACTTAGGAGAACCTGATGTAATAGGTTCAAATGCTGACTTGCTTGTAAATCCCCAAGATACTTTTTTTAACCTTTTTTCTAATTGTACACAATAGATAAGGTCCTCTGATAATTGAGGAAACAATTCTTTCATATCTTCTCTTTCAATTCCAATTACAGCACCAATCAATCCAATTAGTGCTGTTTTTGTTATGATGTCATGAGATAAAGGATTGTTATTGGTTTCTGGTTTCTTGAAATGCCCCCAGTTTCCTTTGACTCTTAACTGAATGCCTTTCATTATTTTTTATTTTCAGTTTCAGTGTTAAAACTCATTTCTTCAAATTTTTCCCACCATTCTTTTTGTTTCTTATCAGTTGATGTTTGTTTCTCATCAGTATTTGTATGGCTTTCAGTCAATGCTTTTTTAATACACTCTAACTCTGTATAATAATTAACACATTCGACTTTCTCTTTTTTTACTTCCTCAAACAATTTAGAGAAATCAAAATCAAAATCATCCAAGCTTCGGAGCTGTTCTCCTTTTTTACCGTCCTTTTTGTTTATTTTAACAAGACGATCAACACCATATATTTTTTGATTATTCTCCTTGTAAACTATTTCCAATAATAAAAGTGAATCTTGACCAACCTTTGTCCTTGAATGTGAAGTTCCTTCACCTGAAGTTCCATACCATAAACCTTCGTACATTAGTTTTAAATCATTGTCAGTTAAATCTGTTTTCTCTGCAACCTTAGGATTTACCCAACCATGAATTTGCATCAACGAATAAGGTACAACACTAGTTGTACCAATCGACCCCTGTTTTTTATCTTCTTTAGATGTAAAATGAGTGGTGTTTTGGTGCATTCTTAAATTTACTTCATTCAATGAAGGATTTAAAAGAGCAAACTGAACTGGCCCTGTAAATTGAACATGCCCATTGGTACATGGTTTATCATCAACTATTATCTTTTTTGTATCATCATCTTTTAATGTCGAGATTCCTCCAAATAATCGAACATCAATCTGGGTCTTTAAAATTTCACCAATATCAGTTTTCTTTTCAGGATTTCTTTTTTCATCCTTAGCAATTGCTGATAATACACCTTTAGAATCTGTTTTTCCAGCACTAGATTTATCGGTTACATAAATCGGGAGTCCTTTAGTCTCTTCTAAATAAGTTCGGATAAACCGCTTAATACGAACGTCACTCACAAGTATTTTTCTCGTTTCTTCGTCAATGCGCTGTTCCCCTGTAAAAGGGTCTCCATTGGGTGTGTTATAAGTTGTTTCATACAAGAATAAAATCTCGGATTTTTTTGTAATAGTTTTTTTAGCACTCATTTTTTATAATTTTTATTGTTTATTTTCTTCCAAAGTTTCAATAATTTCCACAAGCTGTTGAATTTCATTAGTCAGCTTTTCATTGTCTTTATTATCAGATACAAGTTTTTCAATTTTTTTTACAAAACTGGTTACTTCGTCCTTTGCTTCGTATTTGAAGTAACCTTCAAAAAATCCAAATGCAAGTGCATTTTCATCATAATCTTTGGCATCCATTATGGCAAGCTTACCCCTAATTGAAGCTGAAACCTGTTTCATAAAACTTTTATCGTGAAGTAGTAGCTTTTCGTCAACCTCATTTAAAAATTTCTGACACATCTCTAAAGTTTTTACTCTTCGAGATAATAAACCAACATAGCTCTTTTCAAATGAGCCAATGGCATTTTTTAATGGCTTAGCCATTTTTCCCATTTCTACACCAATGTTATAACTGGCTGATTCTGTTAATTTCATATATCTATCATTTTTAGAATTTTGTATCTTAAATAAGAATTGTAAAGCATATTTTAACCGAGTAAAACATCCCTTTTTATCTCCCGATCTTGCTGCCAATTCGATCTTCCTAATTACATTTGGCAGCAGCATTTCATCACTGAAATAATTCTCAGAGTATATCAAAGGAAGAGTTTTTATTAAGTGACTTTTATAGCTGTTATTTGATTTTATTATTGTTGTGTCCTTTTTTTCATCATAAAAAAAGGAACCCATAATATCTAAAAGACAGTTCTCAATTCTAAAATAGAACTCCTTTTCATTATTCGTGTCCTTTTGCCAATCTTTTGAAAGCTCTGTTGATATCATTTCAATTCGAACTCCAATTCGAAATAGTGTACTTTTATCTAATCCAGAAATCTCAATCAAGTCATTTGTTGAATTACCACTTGTGTCTGCAAAAACAAAATCAAATCGAGTAAACTTAACAGTCTTGTCATCAAAAAAAGGAATGAGAGGATCAGCTGTTAATCGTCTTTCGTCTTTTTTTTCAAAGAAGAACTTATCGTATTCAACGGCTGAAAACTGTTCTCCTTTTATAACAGCAGGATATACAAATAATGATATGTCAGTGTTGAACAAAGTTCTGAATCTTCGATTAAGAATACTTCCGGTATAAAGAAATTCTTCAAATTGATCTTGCGACTTAAAAAAGAACGATTTTTTACGAGCATCTAATGTAAATTTTGGCGTCTGTACATCATTTTTTTTATCCCCAGAACACAATGTCCGATAAATACTTTTATGTGGAACAATAAATGAGACATCATCGTTTTCTCCATTAATACCCTCAATCAGCTCTGTATTTAATTTGTTTTTAATAAGTTGAAATGATTCATGAAAGTCATACCAATGTTGTTTTTCTTCAAACTCAAAATGAATATAAACGTGGTGATCTGAATATTTTAATAGTTTCGTTCTTGTTTCTTCCGATAATTCTTCAAAAGATTCCTTCTTCTTTAATAACCTTTTCAAGGATTTTTCACTTGTTTGAATTAGCCATTCTAAATATTTTTCAGAAACCGCTTCTTCGCTGTTAAGAAGTTCCTCAATATCTTGTACCTCGTTATTTTCGATTAGATAATGCATTAGTGGTGCATACTTTAATATCAACTCGAACTGGTTTAAGTTTTCTCCGTATGCGTCATTGAATTTTGATAGTTCAAATAAATCCCATTTTCTTTTTAATTCTGAGATAATTGTCTCCAAGTGTTGTTTAATTGGCGAATGCTTTTTAGGGATTTTTACCTTTTTTTCTTTATCACTAAAAAGTCGTACAATTAGCTTTGCAATACTTTCACAATCTTTTTTCTCAACATCAGGTCTATCTCTTAGAATGTTTATTGATGCCTTATATAGAAATTCATTCCTTATGCCTCCTAATACTTTTAGTCCGTTTTTATAAGCACTTTTTTCTCCTGTTTCTAATGTGTAATTTCCAAAATCTTTAACTTCTTTATATTTTCCAGAATTATCGAAAGAGCTTTTACGAGAATAATAAATATCCCCCCATATATATTTTAAAGGACTGCTATCACTGGAGGTTTTATACACTAAATAGTATAGTTTGTTTCTTGCATTTTCTGGTGTAACTCGGATTTCGTCCCAATTAAAAGAAAAATCATTAGTAATTGGGATTGTTAAAGTAATTGGCCAAACGTTTTCTTTTACCGGGCAAGGTTTCACATACTTATAATATTTTAAACTATCCTTTGAATTCCGAAGTACCTTTCCTATTTGTAAAACTGTGTCTAAGCTCATTTCTTTAATATTTTCAGGTCATACATTGATTCAGTAAATTTTACTATTTCTTTTATCATGTTGCTAAATTATTAAAAATATCATTTACACAAGGATATTCATTTAATTTCCGCTTCCCTCACACCAATCCTCCCTTCCCAACATCCACACACTCCCCGCACCCAAAGCCCAGTGCATTCATGGCACCGAAGCCGCTGTTGAGGCCGGTTTTGATAAGCCCGGGAGGGGTGCTTATTTCAAAATCAAACAAAAAGCCACGTACCCGTATCGGGGTTTCGGTAAAAGCTTTGATTGTTTGAAGCCTGGATATTGGATGTTGGGTGAGGTTTTTAAACTTTAGACTTTCCAAATTAAAATCTGTAGGGGTTTCTCCTGTTTGCAGTTGCCAGGCATTGTGCTTGTCGATGAGATTTTTGAAAAACAGGTTCGCATAATCTTTGTCTTCCGGATGAAGATAGGTTTCATTTTGATCCTCAGCAGTTTTTCGGGAAATGACCAGCGGCGACAACAAATGGATTTTTACTTTTTCCCCAATGCGTGGCTCTTTCATCATTTCGATGCTGCCAACTTCCATATTTATGGTCGAAATTTTATCGCCAAGCTCCATAAGTTGATCTTTGAAAAGTCCCGCCACAAAATTGTTGAGGATTTCCGGAATCTGAAATCCGATAATCAGAACAGCCTGGTGCGAGAATATCTCCATGCGATCGCTCCCCCTGATTATTTTCCAGCTCCCGTGAGGAAACTGCAAATTGGAAAAAGTGAAGAGCTTGAAGGTTTTTTGATTCTCCAGTTTAAAACCGGTTTCGTGCAACAAACCTGCAATCTTTTTGTCTGCGTTTGATATTACTTTGTAAATCCATGCGCTCAATGGATATTGGTAGTTAAGCGGGAGCACCTGGCGGATACCGGGTAGTTTGAATGTAATTTTAATTCGCATTTGGCTTGGTATTATTATAAATTAGGTTTTCAGTCGAAAGCAATGCATTATTGTAGCCGGTGCATTGCTTTTGTTTTTCAGTATCAATAAATCCTAACCTGCTTAATATAAATCTTCCGGTTTGTAACTTCCGAATCCACCTTAAACTCAATGTCAACAGCAAAGGCTTCGTATTCGCAGTTGAAGTTGTTGGGTATGTTGTCGTAGTAATGGTGCTTGATGATGGTGCAGTAATCGGCCAATTCGTATAATTCTTCATCTGTTAAAACAGTTTCGCCCTGCAGCTCAGGGATGTTGGAATGGGTGAGGTATTCGAGGGAGTAGCCAATACTTTGCAGGTCGATGGTGTAACACAAAATCTGATCGTGTAGAATTCCAGGCTCGGGATACACAATGCTGTATTCTTTGTACTGTGTGTTGATGGTGTAAGCGTGGTTATTGTTATAGAGATTTTTAGTAACCACCACGCCGTTGGCATCTTCGTTGGGAAATGACCTGTGTACCAATATACCCATTGCTACCGAATGATGGTCGATTTTGAAGTATTCTCGTTCATCAAAAGCCCTGATATTCCAAAGGCTGGCCCAAGCTTTCCTGATGGCATTTTGGATGGTTTTGCTTGAGTGCCCTTTTTTGGCTGAATAGGAATCGTAAAGTCCCGCACCATTAAATCCTTCCAAATCTTCTGCATTTGTCGAAGAACGAAACCTGAAAGCATTAAACTCGTTAAAATTATTTATCCTTGCCAGCAACATTGCCAGCAACTCACCATCGAGCGGCAATTGGGTAATTAGGTTTCTCAGGCTTGTCAGTTTTTCTATCCGGTATTCTATATTCGAAAAAAATTCCTCATCGTACAGTAACTGATCAATAATGGTGTCGATGCCATAATTTTGGATGTGTTGTTGGTAATAATAAAAAGGGATGGCAAAATAGTTTTCAGGTACCGGGATGTTTCCCAGGTTTACCAATTCAGCAAAATTAGCAGCTTTACCTCCAATGGTTTTTACAGAATAAAAGTTCGCGTTACTCAATTCAATAAGTCCGGTGGTTTCGATGTCTTTTTCGAGTATAACAGGCGTGTGGGGTTCGCGGCTTTCCCAAAATGCGGTGGCCTCTTCGATGTTTGCTGTGCGAATGAAAAATGAATCTGCCTCAACTTTCAAAAATACAAGTGCTCCCATCAGGGAATCAATTTTAGGATTTTCCCAGCCATCTTTTAGAGCCATATTGGGTGTTTGCCGGTTATGGCTCAAAATGTTTATATGGCTAAGCGCCGTTTGGAACTCGGTAGTGATAATTCCCGAAACTACCGACAAATCATTGGGGATGCCATTTAAGAGCACTATATCATGCCTTCCCAAATATACGCCTGAAAGTTCCTGAATGTCAACTTGTCTCAAGTACCCGTAATTTTCTTCAAGGTTCAGGGGTTGATAATTTTGCCCCAGGTACAATTCCTCCGAAGTGATCATCGGTATATCCGGGCATTCTTCCCAACGTTGGTTGTTGGCATAAAAATAAAGTTTGTCGCCAAAATAGGAGGTCTCCAAAACCTTGTGTAATGTTTCCTCCACACCCTCACACGAAATCAAATCGAGCGAAGCAAACATAAACACATATATATCGATGTTGGTGTGGTAATTAATGGTGAACAAATTGAGGAAGCGGCTGCTGTGTGTACCATATTGTGAATAGAAAAAATTAACGGTGCCTTTATCATAGCCTAAAATATCTTCGGCAAAGCTATAATGGCTGGAGTATTTTTTAACATTGGTATAGTATATCTCATCTTGCGTAAAATCGTACAGGACTTTTATGGATTGTACTTCGCCATAATTTGTTACCGGCGGACTGCTGTGCAACATATAAAATGCCTCATAGTTTAACAGTTCGGTAAAATACCCAAGGTCTTCATAAGATTGTTTTAAAAGGCCAATTTGCATGTATTCAGATGTTGCGCCAAGGGCGATTTCTCTCGGGTAATATCCGGGCATGGAAATTAGCAGGCTACTGTCGTTTAGGGGCCTTGGGTCAGATAAGCTCTTTGCCTTTACAAGTTGAAGGTTTTGCCCGTTCGAGAGCAATAGAAAATTGATTTGTTGTGTTGAGGAGGTGATTGATAAAAGATAGTACCCGGTATTTGGGACAGGGATTTTCATGCTTCCACTGCTTCCCGATTTTTCAGTAAAAACCATTTTTCCATTAAGGGAATGCATACGAATGAGTACTTCGCCGTCGAGATTCCAATAAACAGTATTGTTGCTCACCGCGCATCCGTCAATATGCCCGGAGGGCAATATGGGTGATGAGTTTAAATAAATTGAAAAGTAGCCTGAATCATCAGTGTATGCAGTAATTCCGGATTGTGATGCGTTTATGCTTACTTCGGGGATTATACTTCGGGTTCCTAAATCGAAAACTTCGCCTTCATATTTTTCCTGACTTTGCGTAAATATGCTAAACAAAATCAGGCTGCTAATGAGAATATGTTTTATCAGGTTTAAAGATTTCATACGCAAATGTAGCGCTTTTGAGAAACAAAAATAAAGGGGCATTATAAATTTGAGTGTAGTCTAAAAACCCCAAAACTACTAATTTTTAGCCCTTTTTACCCCGAACCCTTAAGGGTGAAGCACTAAAAATCAGTAGTTTGGGAAAGTCCCCTTTAGGGGATTTAGGGGTGTTATGGCTTTTTAGACTAGTCTCATATTTGCAATTTTTACAAAAAAAAAGCCCGTGAAGGCTCTTTAAATATATTTATTTGGATAGAAAATTGAGATTACTGAATAATGATCTTTTTGATGATGTCGTACAAACCCTGGGCAATTTGAAGAAAAAATGGCCCGCTTTCCTGTTGTGATATGTCGATCTCTTTATTGTATTCGCCCTGGAAATCCTTTAGGGTTTCGCTGTAAACCACCTTGCCATTGATGTCGTAAACATTGATGGTAACTTTTTTCTTTTCTGTTAAAGTAAAGCTCAGGTTAAACTTACCATTGCTGGGATTGGGCAAAAATTCCAGGTTTTTCAATTGCAATTCCTTTTTTTTGGTTTTTACTCCAGCGTCTCTCAATCCTTCCAAATCTTTTTCACTGGCCGATTGAAACTCATATTTTGCACCATCCACATTCAACACATTTCCTTCATCATCCACCCAAATAGTTTTGTCGCCTTTTACTTTTATCACTTTTAAATCTGTATCATTATTTACCTTTTTGCCATTGCTGAATATAAACACCTTATCGTCATCCGAATCTACATTTATATGGTGTTGAAACCTTGTTTTCATCAGCGAATCTCCATTCTTGCCGTATTGCTTCACAATTACCTCCATCAGGCTGTCAGCATTGCTAAACTCATTTTCAAAGCTAAAACTGTATGCCTGTATTGTTTGCCCGGCATCTTCCATGGCTTCGTTCATTTCATCATCCATAAACATCATTATTTTCCCGTTTCCGAGGTCTTCAATGTTTACAGTGATTTCTTTCAGCAGTGGATCAACATCCAATATGTTGAAGTTTTCGGTGTCGATGTCAAGCACTATATTCATGCTGTCGCCAAAATGGTTCATGTTCATATTATAAAAACTGTAGAAATCGAAATCATGATCTTCATCTATAACAAAAGTTGTATCGATAGATTTTACATTACCGTTTTCATCCTCAACAATTTTAAGCTGAATAATTTTGGTACGTTCTTTTTTTTCGGTGGTTTGTTCCTGTGCAAAAACGGTAGTAACCGCTGCTGCTACCAAAAGAAAAATGAAAACTACAGCTACCACAGTTTGAATGTTCAATTTTTGATTTTCCATGTTATGTCCTCCATAAAATTTAAAATGTTATTAGTCCATTATTTTTATGTGGCAAAACTAAGTCCGGTTTGGGAGAGATATAGTTAATGTGTGGTTAACAAAGGTTAACGAAAAGTTAAGGTGCTAAAATCAGCCCATATATCAATCATTCCTTATGATGCAATGGGTGTAAATTCCCCTTCGATTTTGCCCTTAAAGAATGTTTTTTGGGCAGCTACGGGCCTGCCCCGCCATCGCATATAGGCTACTCTGGCCGACAAGGTGGGCTTTACGCTTGTATGTGGTTTGCAGCAGGCTTGTTTTTCTAACCGGTACGTGGGCTTCCTTCGTCAGCCTACGCCCGCTAACAAAAAACATAGCCTGCTGCTTCACCACGATACCGCTTCAATCCCTGCTGCATACAATCAGTGTTCAGATCTTTTAAACTTTTACTAACCGTAATTTTTCTGGTATGCGCAATTGAAGTTCATTATATTGAAAGTGATCTATCCTCGGCGATGTTTTGTTTATTCCGGACTGAAATTCCCTATTTTTCCCCTGCAAACTTTACATTTCTTATTAATCCTTCAAATTTGGTTCGTTTGACTGCTGAGTTTTTAAAAATTTTGTTGAAATGTTCTTTAGTGAGGTTTTCCCAATCTGCTTTTTTCATCTGTGTTAATTCAAGACCGGGATTAAATTTTGTTTCCTGGTGGGGTTTGGAGAAACGATTCCAGGGGCAAACATCCTGACAAATATCACAACCGAAAATTCTGTCTTCAAACTCTCCCATAAATCCTGAAGGTATCTCATCACGCAGTTCGATGGTAAGGTAGGAAATACATTTCCGGGCATCGATTACCCCGGGGGCAACAATAGCCTGTGTTGGGCAGGCATCGATACAATTGCGGCAAGTGCCGCAAAAATCATTATTTTTATGCTCATCATATTCCAGTTCCAGGTCAGTGATTATTTCAGCAATAAAGAAAAAAGAGCCTGCTTTTGGGACAATAAAATTTGCATTCTTTCCAATCCAGCCCAATCCCGCTCTTTCTGCCCAGGCGCGTTCGAGTACAGGCGCCGAATCAACAAAAGCCCTTGCATGTATTTCTCCGGTTTTTTCCTGAATTTCCTTTATCAGCGATTTCAATTTGTCTTTAATCACAAAATGATAATCTGTTCCATAAGCGTATTTCGATAAAATGTAATTATCGGTTTCAGGCAGGGTTTCGGCTGGGAAATAATTGTATAAAAACACGATTACCGATTTTGCTCCCTCTACCAGTTTTGTCGGATCAAGACGTTTATCAAAATAATTTTCCATGTAGGACATTTCGCCATGCATGTTTTGCTTCAACCAATTTTCAAAAATCGAGGCCTCCATTTCCATAAAACCGGCCTTTGCAATGCCACAGGCAATAAATCCCATTTCCATGGCACGGTCTTTTATCCATCGCGATATTTCGGTTTTGTTTTTCAAATCAAATTTCAATATTTCCCCTAACTTTCTTCCCGAACACACGATCATAAATCACGATACTTCCGGCGACAGCCACATTAAACGATGGCCTTAGCATCGCTTCTAATGTAACAATGGCATTGCACTTTTCGATAACAGAGATTGGTAAACCTTTGTCTTCGGCACCAAGTAGGTAAATGGCCTGTGGGGGATGATCAAAATCAGAAAGTAACGTGCCGCCCTGCTCAACGCCTACCAAAAGTGAACCCATGGGTTTGCTGGCGAGGAATACATCAAAATCGGCGTAATTCCTCAACGGGATATGACGGGGAACTTTAAATGGATCGGAGGGCTGGGTTTTATATCTTTGGCCAATGGTGAATACACCTGCAGCGCCAAGCTGATAAGCCGTTCGCCATAGTGTACCAACATTTGAGGCGCTTTTTGGATTATAAATTCCAATTTCGAAATACGACATGCGTTAAAAGTTTAAAAACAAAAGTAAGTAATAAAATCATTTTCCTGTGATGACTGCCCACTGAAGACTGTGAACTGTGAATCCCGAAAAATAGAAAATCTATGATTATCGTAATTTTTCGAGCCCGCCTTGCCGCCCAGAGCAGATCGTGTATAGGCGAGGCAGGGATGCATGGGCGAAGCCCGGCACTGAAGACTGAGAACTGAAGACTGCGGACTGAGAACTGAGAACTGCCAACTATAACATTACTGTCTTTTTGCTATTACCAGATATTTCACTGTAACAAAGTGCTTGCTTTTTTATATTTTCGCCGCCAAATTAAAAAACAAAGTATCATGTTAAGAACACATACTTGCGGAGAATTACGATCAGAAAACATCGGGAATCATGCCATACTTACAGGGTGGGTGCAACGCATCAGAGATAAAGGAGGTTTGATATGGATCGACCTTCGCGACCGCTACGGCATTACCCAGCTCTTGCTTGAAGAAGGAGTGACTACCCACGAAATTATTGCCATAGCCAAAGAATTAGGCCGCGAATTTGTGATTAAAGCTACCGGCGAGGTGATTGAGCGTGTAGCTAAAAACCCAAATATGCCAACAGGCGACATCGAAATAAAACTTGACCTCCTGGAGGTTCTTAATAAATCAAAGCTTCCTCCTTTTACCATCGAAGATAAAACCGATGGCGGCGAGGAACTGAGAATGAAATACAGGTACATTGATCTGCGAAGAAATCCGGTGCGCAAAAATTTGGAATTGCGCCATCGTATGGCCACCGAAACACGCAAGTACCTCGATGGTGTTAAATTCATGGAAATAGAAACACCTATCCTGATTAAATCAACGCCCGAAGGTGCCCGCGATTTTGTGGTTCCCTCCAGGATGAACCAGGGGCAATTTTATGCTTTGCCACAATCGCCGCAAACTTTCAAACAATTGCTGATGGTGGCCGGTTACGACCGCTATTTTCAAATAGTGAAATGCTTTCGCGATGAAGACCTGCGTGCCGACCGCCAGCCTGAATTTACTCAGATCGACTGCGAAATGGCCTTTGTTGAACAAGAGGACATACTCAACACTTTTGAAGGGATGACAAAACACCTTTTTAAAGTGGTTAAAAACCTGAATCTGGATGCTGATTTCCAGCGAATGACCTTTGATGATGCCATGCGCTTGTATGGCAGCGACAAACCAGATATCCGTTTTGGGATGCAATTTGTTGAACTGAACGATGTTGCCCAAAATAGAGGTTTTAAAGTTTTTGATGATGCAGAAATCGTGGTGGGTATCAGAGCAGAAGGTTGTGCTGAATATTCCAGGAAGCAACTGGATGCACTCACTAATTTTGTGAAGAAGCCTCAAATTGGAGCTAAAGGGCTGGTATATGTGAAATGTAATCAGGATGGCACTTTCAAATCATCGGTTGATAAATTTTTCGATCAGGATAGTTTAAAACAATGGGCTGCGATGTTTGATGCTAAGCCCGGAGATTTGCTATTGGTGATTTCGGGTGATAAAACCCCGACAAGAAAAGCGCTGAACGAACTGAGGCTTGAAATGGGGAATCAACTCCAATTGCGAAAATCAGATGTATTCGCACCACTGTGGGTGGTTGACTTCCCCTTGTTGGAGTGGGACGAGGATAGCAATCGCTTTTATGCCATGCACCATCCTTTTACCTCCCCAAAAATCGAAGATGTGCAGTTGCTCAATACCGATCCTGGGAAAGTACGTGCCAATGCTTACGATCTGGTAATAAATGGCGTAGAAATCGGTGGTGGCTCCATTAGGATTCACAACAAAGATTTGCAGGGAAGAATGTTTGAAGTACTCGGGTTTTCGAAGGAGGATGCCCAGGCACAGTTTGGTTTCCTGATGAATGCCTTTGAATATGGCGCACCTCCTCACGGTGGAATAGCGCTGGGGTTCGACAGGTTGGTTTCGCTTTTTGGCGGCTCCGATTCGATTCGGGATTTTATAGCCTTCCCAAAAAACAATTCAGGCAGGGATATGATGATAGATTCACCTTCGGTAATTGCCAAAGAACAACTGGATGAGTTGGGTTTGCTTATTAAGCCCTTTACGAAAAATAATATTTAATTTTCAACCAGGTTGGGGATTTTTTTGAAATAAACCTCCCTAAGCCAAGCTTCATAAATTGGGTCGAGGAGGAATATTTCCCCTTGTAATTGATCAATGATCTCTTTTTCGATGAGTGTTTTTTTAATACGCGCCACATTTGCAGAAGTACCCAGACCATATTTAATTATCACATTTTTAGAACTCAACTTTTTTTCACCAACCAACAAAGCATGTAAAAAATTTATCTGGGTGGTTGATAAGCGATCAGTTATCGTTTGAAACAGTAAACTCAATTGCATGATCAATGATTGAAAACTCACATCAATAATCTCCAGTGTGGCCTTTTCAAGAGTCCGAAGCCAACATAATTGTGCAAGTTGTTGAACATAATATGAGTGCCTGCCTGCCTTTTGAGCAATATTTTCAGCGAGATCAGGAGAAATTATCTTCCCGGTATCAACAAATCTTTGTACAATAAATGACTTCCAATGTTCCAGTGAGATTTTATCTAAAAACATCATGCTTCCAAAATTGTAGAAGGGCATAGATGGTGATGAAAAAGCTTCAATCATCATATTTCTTTTACTTCCGTATAAAAAATAAGAAACATGCTCATGGGTTTGCCAATGAGATCTTAGTTTTTTTTGAAACCCCAAGGGATCATTAAAAAAACTAATATTCTGAAATTCATCAATACAAATTCTAATTTTAAGATTTTTGGTTTTTGCCAAATTTTCTGCCAGATCTAATATTTCATCCGGCTGTTTTATCACTTCATCTTTATCCAATGAAATCGAAAATTCCATATCAGGCCCCGGTGAAAATGTTATCTTAGGGATGAGTATTTTAAAAAATTGTTTGATACTTTGTGAAATTTCATCAATTTTCCCGGAGGCTGCGACAATTATTTTTTCAGCTAAACCTTTATAGAAAGCTTCTTCAGTTCGGATATTAAAAAGATCCATTTTCACAACAATAATGTCACGTTCCTGTTTCAGAAGTTCTTGCGATGCCTTTTCAATCAACGATGACTTACCCCAACAACGAGGTGAAATCAATATGGTGTTAATGCCATACTATAAATTATTCAACAATTCGGCAATCTCAATTTCTCTATTGCAGAACTTTGTACCATACGCTAGTTTACCAAAAATAAATGGAGCATCCATAAAACATTTTTTTATAATTTGTCCCCAAAAGATAATGAAAAAATTCACAGCTAACCATTTAGTTACTAACAAACACATTAGTAACTAAATTGTAACTAACATATTTGTAACAATATATGGGCGTTGGAACAATGCAAATCAATGAGCAACCAGAAGGAAAGCTTAAGGAGTACAAATAAAAAAAAGAAAGGAGCACTTTAGCAGCGCTCCTTCCAACCTATTAACCATAAAAACAAAAAATCAATATAGCTTTCCAAAATTGATCTTTCCAACCTTGCGGGTTGAATAGTTGATTTTGAAAGCTCCTGATTTTCTTAATTCTTGTTTTACATCAGTTACAATTCCCATACGGATATTTTGATCTACCTTAAGGGAAGTGGTGATATATCTTCTGTCAGCTTCATCACGCGATTGACGTTCGGAGGCAACAAATGAAGGAATATCATCAACATTTGCAAACTGATCGTTGAGCTGAATACGTGGCTTAGAGCCATAAAGGTTTGATTTTATTGGCTCACCTATGTAAATATAACTAACCAGTGATTTCCGCTCAAGTTTTTGTACTTCTGTAGCTTCCGGAGGTGTGATTTTAACAATCAGAGTAACTTCACGCATTACGGTAGTAACCATAAAAAAGAACAACAGCATGAAAATAATATCCGGGAGAGAGGAGGTGTTGATGGCTTGAACACCCGATTTTTTATCTCGTTTAAACCTTGCCATATTATTTTTCTCCTATATCTTTGGGTTCGGCTTCAGAAATTGCAATGGGTATTGCTTTTTGGATGGCATTACTCTGGTCTTCGTTGATTATCTCACCGTATTTCCTGCCAAATTTTTCCATTGCCAATTCATCCCTAAGCTCATCTATTGCTGCAGTAAGCTCATTTTGCACAGCAATGTACATCTTGTATGATGTACCGCGGTCGTTTTGCAGAGAAATTATGCCTTTCGATACCATAATCATTCCAAGCGGAGGAATATTTTTCATGGTACTTTCTGACAGGTTTTCTTTGCGTTGTGGGTTATGCAAAAACTCTTTTGCTTTTGCCCTCAAGGTAGTAATATTTCCCGGTTTTTTCTCAACCAACAGGCGATCTCTACTGTTTACAAGCACAGTAAAAATGTTTCGCTCGTTGATGTCCGGTGGTTCTTCATCGCCGGTTAACGGTGGAGGTAACTTCCTACTGATACCCGTATCCACATCCATTGTTGTGGTTACAAGAAAAAATATCAGCAACAGGAAGGCTATGTCCGCCATTGAGCCTGCGTTTATTTCTGGTGTTTGTCTTTTACCCATGGACTTTATTCCTTTTTATTTAAAAAAACTGGAAATGCCTGCGTAAACTATCGACAATATTGCTAAACCGCCCAGGATATAGGTCATGTAAAGTATTGAACCAATAAATTGAGAGGTGATTGTCGAAATATCAAATTTTTCATAAACTTCACCGGTAATGTCGCCTGATGCGAAGCCAAAATGTGCAACGGCATAGAGCAGTGCAAATCCGGCCAATCCAATCAAAACTGTAATACCTGATTTTGGATTGGCAATGAAGTAGAAAATTGGAAATAAAACTGTGATCAATACAGTAATAGCAAGTAAAATATATGCCCAAATCATTACAGTGTCTGTAAATGCTTCACCCTGGGTGTAGAATATTACAAACAACACGGCAGAAATTACCAGCAGTACTGCAAGAAAAATTCTGAGTATAGTTGCTGTTTTATCTTTCATTGGTGCGTTTATTTCTTATTTGTTAGATGCTTTGTATTTTGTAAGAATGTCGATGAATGAAATGGAACTGTCTTCCATGTTATTCACCAAACTATCTACTTTTGAAACGATGTAGTTGTTGAAGATCTGCAAAATAATTGCAACGATCAGACCAAATACTGTGGTAAGCAGCGCTACCTTGATACCCGAAGCTACAATGGTTGGTGAAATATCACCGGCAGCAGCAATATCGTCAAAGGCCTGAATCATCCCGATAACAGTTCCCATAAAGCCGAGCATAGGAGCAAGGGCAATAAACAGCGAAATCCAGGATAATCCCGATTCAAGGCGACCCATCAAAACACTGCCGTATCCAACGATTGATTTCTCAACGATGTCAATGCCTTCGTTGTACCTGTCGAGACCCTGGTAGAAAATACCGGCAACAGGGCCGCGTGTATTCTTACAAATCTCCTTGGCTTTTTCAATACCACCGGTTTCTAAAGCGGCTTCTACTTTGTTGAGTAGTTTTGAAGTGTTGGTTGTTGACAGATTCAGATAAATGATTCTTTCGATGGAAAGTGCCAAACCAAAGATAAGGCATAACAATACAACGCCCATGAACATCCAGTTTCCTTCAATAAATTTTTCCTTCAAAATTTGTTGGAAATCTTTTGGTTCCTGAGGTTCCGGTTTAAGTGTTGAGGGTGGAACAACGGCTTGTTCTACCGCCGAATCGTTCATAGCTGTGCTATCCAATTGTGCCATTCCTTCGGCCTGACCTTCATTTTGCGCATAAGTGTAAGAGGCGAAACCTAAAGACATCATTGCAACGATTGTCAAAAAAGCAAATAATTTTTTCATGGTTTACTTTGTTGATTAAAATTAAAAATATTAGTATTCTGTTAATTATTAATTAATATTCGAATCGGCGGAGAGAGAGGGATTCGAACCCTCGGTACGCTTGTGGCGTACACACACTTTCCAGGCGTGCGCCTTCGTCCACTCGGCCACCTCTCCCGGCATAATATTTTAAGAACTCTCTGATTTTTCGAGCGGCTAAAGTAGAAAAAAAATGGGTACAACAAAAAAAAAGCATATTTTTTTACCCATTCTAAGTTATTGCAATTCAAATTATAATCCACTTACTCAGTTTGTGAAACTGTTTTGGAGTATTTATCTTATGGTCATTTCACCCCTGATATCCAGCATGATGTTGCTAATTATTTCCCCGGGCGAATTATAATTCCCCAATACATGCATCAATTTTGTTATTGCAGCTTCAGTAGTCATGTCGTTGCCACTCAATACACCAATTTCTTTTAGCGCCATTCCGGTTTGATATTTTTCCATTTCTACAGCTCCACCCTGGCACTGCGTAACGTTGAGAATTATCAAGCCATTGTCGATGGATTGTTTTAAGGCCGAAATGAACCAGTTTGCGGTAGGTGCATTTCCTGAACCATAAGTTTCCAAAACCAGGGCTTTCAGATTCTTGATATTTAAAACAGCTTCAACATATTGTTTCGAAATCCCAGGGATTAGTTTTAGTATTGCAACATTATTATCCAGCCCGGGCCTGTATTTCAGCCTTTTAAAATTTGGTTTGCTGATATGAATTTTTCGATACTTAATGTAAACACCCACATCGGCCAGCGAAGGATAATTAGGTGATCGAAATGCCTCAAAATTCTCAGCGTTATATTTAATGGTGCGATTACCCCGCATAAGTTGATTTTCAAAATAAATAGCAACTTCCGGTACAATGGGTGTGTCGTCTTCGGTGGTGGCCGCAATTTCGATGGCGGTGATAAAATTCTCCCTTCCATCAGTTCTTATCATGCCAAGTGGCAATTGAGAGCCGGTCAGGATCACCGGTTTGTTAAGGCTATCCAACATAAAACTTAGTGCTGATGCAGTGTAAGCCATGGTGTCGGACCCATGCAATACCACGAAGCCATCATACGATTCGTAACGGTCAAAAATTACCTGCGCCAGTTTTTGCCAATGTTCCGGGCTCATGTCCGAAGAATCTATCACAGGATCGAAACAATAATTGTCAATTTTTGCATCAATCAGTTTTAAGGCAGGTAACTGTTCATAGATATTATCAAAATTAAAGGGTTTTAATGTCCCTGTATCCTGGTCTTTTATCATACCGATTGTACCGCCGGTGTAAATTACAAGAATTGATTTTTGATTTTGAGATTCCATTTTTGAGGGGGATTGGTTATTGAGTTAATAGTTAATAGTTATTGGTTAATTGTTATCCCGAAAAGTAGAAAATTTTCAATTTTCGTAACTTTTCGGCATTGGTTAATTGTTAATTGTTATCCCGAAAAGTAGAAAATTTTTATCACGATGTTTTACTCAATCATTATTTTATCAGTTATTTCCTAATCCATAAATAAGAAACTAAATTAATTTGAAAATTAAAGCCGCTTTGCGGGAGTCACCCTCCAGACAAAACAGGCAGCACCCATCTATAAATCAAAGAAAAAAGTTATCATCGAATTACACTAATTAATCAAATTATTACCTGCCTTTGGCAGGTACAATTCGTGTAATTCGATCAATTAGATGACAAAAAAATATCGTTAACATGTTAGCATTAGTGACTTTTTAAGAGCCTAGTTATTGGCCTGTAGGAAAATTAAATAGTTCCATTGCATTTTTTGTCGTTGTGTCAGCAAGATCTTCGATGGGTAAATTTTTGATTTCTGAAAGATTTTGGGCAATGTATTTAATGTAAGCACTTTCGTTTCTTTTTCCCCGAAAGGGTTTGGGTGTTAAAAATGGAGCATCTGTTTCCAGGATGAGATGATCGGGGGAGATATCTTTTATCACCTGGTCAAGCCCTGAATTTTTATATGTTAATACGCCGCCAATGCCCAATTTGAACCCCCAATTAATAATTCTTTCTGCTTGTTCCAATGTACCGGTGAAGCAGTGAAAAACGCCTGTAAGATTTTCGTCAGCATACTCATCTATTATTTCAAATACCTCATCAAACGAATCCCGCACATGTAAAGCGATGGGGAGTTTAAATTCTTTGGCCATTTTTATCTGTTGACGGAGGGCATCCTGTTGTTCTTTCAAATGTGTTTTGTCCCAATGCAAATCGATGCCAATTTCGCCAACTGCATAAAATCCACCTTTTTCGAGGTGTTTTTTTACAATCTCCAACTCGTCTAAATAATTTTCTTTTACATCGGTGGGATGAAGCCCCATCATGGGGAAAACGTTTACGGGGAAGGCAGCACAAAGATCCATCATTGGCTGAATGGACTTGCTATCGATGTTTGGCAGCAACATGTATTTTATTCCCCCATTAATGGCTTTTTTAACCACATCATGCCTGTCGTTGTCGAACTGCTCCAGGTAAAGATGCGTATGTGTGTCAGTAAAAATCATCTGGCAAAAATAGATGTTTTCACTGAGGCATGTTTTGTTATTTTTGCAAAAAACAGCGTTTGAAAAAGTATTTAATCATAAGGCTAAGTTCCATTGGCGACATTGTTTTAACCTCCCCGGTGGTGAGATGCCTGAAAATTCAGGCAGACCCCTGTGAAGCGCATTACCTAACTAAAAAGCAATTTTTGCCCGTTGTCCAATCCAACCCGTTTATCGATAAAGTTATAACCATTGATGTTTCCATTGATGAAGTCATTGGGCAATTGCACAAAGAAAAGTATGACCATATCATCGACTTGCATAAAAATTTCAGGTCGATAGGATTACGGCGAAAGTTAGGGGTTAACAGTTCTTCATTTCCAAAACTAAACATTCAAAAGTGGATGCTGGTAAATCTTAAAATCGATAAAATGCCTGAGATTCACATTGTCGATCGCTATTTTGAAGCGGTGAAAAGATTAGGTGTTACAAATGATTTAAAAGGACTCGATTATTTCATCCCTGAAAAAGATGAAGTTGATATTTCGGTTTTGCCCGAGACCCATCAAAGAGGTTATGTAGCATTTGTAATTGGCGGAAAGCATGGTACAAAGCAACTTCCTTCCGAAAAGGCCATCAAATTGTGTACTATGATTGATTTCCCCATTTTGATTCTTGGAGGCTCCGAAGATGCTGAGGAAGCAAATATTATAGTCCAAAGCAATCCAAATAAAATTTTCGATACCTGCGGGAAATTCAATATCAATCAATCTGCATCGTTGGTAGAGCAGGCAAAGCTTGTAATTACGAATGATACCGGGCTGATGCATGTAGCCGCTGCCTTTCATAAAAAAATAATTTCAATTTGGGGGAATACAGTGCCGCAGTTGGGAATGTATCCATACCTTCCAAATGAGCCTGAAAGATTCTCGATCTACCAGGTTAATAATTTATCATGTCGTCCCTGCTCCAAAATCGGTTTTAAAACCTGTCCGAAAAAGCATTTTAAATGTATGATGAATCAGGATATTGGAAAAATTGCTCATGAAGTTAATGGTTTTCTGGCAGCTAATGGCTTGTAGGGCGGCATACTTTGTTATGGAATATTTATCATTAAAAAGTCCACAGCCAACAGTTCACAGCCAACAGTCCACAGCCAACAGTCCGCAGTATTCAATAATGAATCAATTATAAAAAATAAGCCATCCCGCTAAAAATATAAAATTGACAATTTGTTTTAAGCATCCTTCCCAAATTTCTTTATGTAATGTTTTTGAGGGATAGTCGTTATCCAATGTCAACTTTAAAATCTTACATCTTGAAATTTAAAATCAGAAAATCATTATTAATCATCATTATAGCTCCTTTGTTATTGTTGCAAAGCTGCATTGAGATTGTGGAGGAAGTAACTATCAACAAAGATCGGTCGGGGCGGATTGCTTTGAGTGTGAATGCCGGCGGAAATAATAATCCCTTTATGGCTTTTGTAAATCAGTTTGCCGATATGTCGTTTATGGATGAGGTTTCGGCTAACGTTATGCAGGTAAATGATATTTTAAAAAGTCAGGACGGCATTAGCAATGTGCGATATACCGAAAGTCGGAGGAAAGGACAAGTGGAATTGTCGTTTGATTTTGAAAATAAAAAAGCTTTAAACAATGCCCTTTATGCCGCCGGTGGGTATGAAAAGACATTTTTTCAGCCAAAGCTTTACAAAATTAAAAAGAACAAGTTTGTGAGAAAAAATACAACTGCATGGATGATTAAGCTCATTGAGCAGGAAAAGGAAAACATTCCCGACGAAGCTATTTTTGATTTGATAAAAATAAAATCAGTTTATCATTTTCCTGGCAAGGCCCGCTGCATCTCTGCGCCCAAAAATGTAGTTTCTTCTGATAAAGGCCGAACTTTTACAAGCTCGAATTATTTGTCGGATTTGATAGATAAAAAAACAAACACCCGCATCAAAATCAAATATTGATGCGGGTGTAAGAAATGTTTATTCTTAACCGCAAAATTCTTGAATTCATAATTCCATCATTACAAACTTAGATTTACAATAACCCTGCCTGTAATTTTGCCGCTTAAGATTTTTTGTATTTCTCCAGGGAGTTCATCTAAGCTTATTTCGTGAGTGAAAGTATTTAGATTTGTGGGTTTCCATTTTTCGGCCAGCGTGGCCCAAATATTTTCACGTTGTGGAATTGGGCAATTTTGGGAATCGATACCGATGAGCTTTACTCCCCGCAGTATGAATGGAAATACATTGATGGGGAGATTTGGAGAGGCCACATTTCCGCAGGCTGTAATTGTACCCTGTGGTTTGGTGGCTTTGATGGCATTGGCCAGAATTTCGCCACCTACTGTGTCGATTACTCCAGCCCATTGCGGTTTTAGCAGGGGACGTTCTTTTTTGTCAAGCGCTTCCTGGCGCGTAAGAATCCTGGTAGCCCCAAGGTGTTTTAAATACTCCCGGGCGCTTTCCTTGCCTGATACAGCTACAACTTCATAGCCAAGTTTTGAAAGGATGGCCACCGCCATACTTCCCACTCCTCCCGATGCTCCGGTCACCAATATTTCTCCATTTTCCGGCCTGGTTTCTTTCAGGATTTTGAAAACCGACATGCCCGCTGTAAAACCGGCTGTTCCGAACATCATGCTTGATTTTAAATCCAGCCCGCTGGGAAGCTTAACTACCCAAGCGGCAGGAACCCGGATATATTGTCCGAAACCCCCTGAAGTGTTCATCCCCAAATCGTAGCTGGTAACGATCACCTCATCGCCGGGCCTGAATCTTGAATTTGTACTTTCGGCCACGATGCCTGCAGCATCAATCCCCGGAGTATGGGGATAGTTTTTAGTAACGCCGCGGTTTCCCGAAGCTGACAGCGCATCTTTATAATTGAGCGATGAATATTTAACATTCACCAAAACCTCACCCTGGGGGAGGTCATCAGTATTGAGTTCCTGTATTGAACCTGAAAACTGGTTTTCGCCGGTTTCTTCGATTAAATATGCTTTGTATTTTTTCATTTAGTTTGAGATTTGGAAGGCGAAGATAAAAAAGAATCCTGAATTTATTTTTCGATTGAGGTAACTGTTTAGCTTTTTTATCAAACTCTGAGCAAAATGGTTACTACCATCGACCCCCTCTAACTCCTCCGCCAGCTGGCGGAGAGAATTCCTGCGCTCTGGCTGCTGCTGTGGCTAGTGCGGCTGGTCTCCCTTTCCGCCAGCTGGCGGAGAATGGGTCGGTGCCGAGACGAAGTCTCGTGCATGCACGAGCAAAGCTCGGCAGGATGGGGTCATGATGATTTGGGATTCAATAATGCCACCTAAATAATTACCAATTGAGTTGGGATGGTCAGTCAAATTTTCCTTAGCTAATGCATTGGTGTAGCCCAGCGAATTAAGTTCCTGTCGGTTTTTAATTTTTCTGGTTCAGCCGTCATGCATCAAGATGGTTTTTGTGGAGATATCCAATATATTGCGGTAGTCGTGGTCGGTAATGATAAATCCTTTAAACTTCGATTGTTCCCGAATCATTTGTTTAATTTCCTGTTTGGTGCCGAACGATTTGATTACACTATCAACATGTAAAGTGTCCATCACAAAATAATTACTATGCCTAACCCAATAAGCAGCGATATGGAGATTGAAAAAAACCAGAGGGTTATTTTACTCAATCCAAGGTTATAATAAAAATAGTATTCTTTACGCCTCATAAGTTCATAAATAAAAAAGTGAATTAGAGGAGCCAGCCTTGCCGGCTAGGCAGGTTAGAGGGGTGTGCGGCGGATTATGAGTTTATAGACTGACACTATTTATGGAGGACATTATCTGTAATTTATCGACTTATTTAAAATGTTTTTTTAATATTGGCTATCATCAATTTTTTCATTCAATGACTTTTCATAACCACAAAAGAACACAGAAGTAATCAATGACAACAAATGACCACCAATGACTTTTTATAACCACATAGTTCACATAAGTACACAAAAGTTATTAATGACAAAAAATGACCATCAATGACAACAAATGACTACAAATGACAAAAAATGGCAATTAATTATTATCAAAGATCACTTTCTGGATTTGGGTTTTGATCTTACTTTAATTCTTACAAAAATAAGTTTGTTTCGCCCGCTGGATCCTTCGCGGGTTTCGATTTCAAATTTCCCAATCGAATTGATTAATGGCGTAAGCTTTTGGAAACCATAATTCCGCGAGTCGAAGTTGGGCTGCTTTTTTTGGAGCAAACTGCCCACATCACCCAGGAAGGCCCAACCATCGTCATCGGCAAGATCGCGGATGGTTGACGAAATAAGTTTAACATCTTTTTGTGTGATTTTGTCGTATTTATCTTTTTCAGGAACTTTGGGGTCGGCAGATTCCTGTTCGCTTTCCATGGACTGGTTTTTCAGGATTTCGATATAAATAAATTTATCGCAGGCCACGATAAACGGGTTGGGCGTTTTCTTTTCGCCGATGCCAATCACCTGCATGCCCGCTTCCCGCAGCCGCGTGGCCAGCCGGGTAAAATCGCTGTCGCTCGAAACAATGCAAAACCCATTTACTTTTCCCGAATAGAGTATGTCCATTGCATCGATGATCATAGCCGAATCGGTAGAGTTTTTACCTGTGGTGTAGCCATATTGTTGAATTGGCGTAATGGCGTTTTCGAGCAAAAGATTTTTCCATTTCGAGAGCGCCGGTTTAGTCCAGTCGCCATAAATCCGCTTGATGGTTGGGCTTCCGTACTTGGCAATTTCTTCCATCATTTCTTTTACGTTGGCCGAGGGAATATTGTCGCCATCGATTAGCACTGCAAGGTTATTATTCATTTCAATATGATTTTATATAAAGATCAAAGGTAGGTAAAGATTTTAAAGAGGGAAAAATGAAAAAGCTACTTATTGTAATATTTACCTCAATAAATCTCAACCAAAAAAGCGGTGAGTTCTTAATAATTCACAACGATGCTTTCGGTGGTTTTTACAAGATAAGCCTGTCCGGGATTAAGAACCTGCAAAGAAAGAATGTTTTCTAAAGGCCAGAATACGTTTAATCCAATAGCATCTTTTATCACAACGATTTTATCGAGATTGTCCTGGAATAACTGCGAAAGCAATACAGGCTCAGCACTCAGTACCGGCAATAAGTTCCATCCTGCCGAAAGATTGATGGTGCGATCACCCGGGTTGGTTCCATTAATGCTAAGCACGGTGTTGCTGTTTGTTTTTATGTAATACCCTGATGTATAATCCCATATTGTTAAATTTCCGGAGGCATCATCGGGAACAAAATTTTCATTCATATCCATGATTACTTCAACCTGCCAGGAAATATCCGAGAGTAGTATTTCCATATTTGTATTCTCGGGGATAAGCCAGGATGAAATTCCAGACCAACCGGCGGGGAGTGTAATTTGTTGCTCTATAAGTATTGCTCCCGAAAGTTGTGTAATTGCCGTTCCCAAAGCGTTGAAAACCTCATCATATCCAGGATATGGATAGCTTGCGGAAACATTGGTAATTTCTCCGCTTTCCGAATTCCATAGTCTGTAAATGATTTCATTTCCGGGAGTAAAACCATTGGCCTCATCAGGGCTTGAACCATCGTCCATCGAAGCCGTAATTTCCAGGTAAGCACCACCACTTAGTTCCTGCGCAAGTGTCCCGACACCCACGCATATTTGTTGGCTTGTATTCGGATCAACATCAAAAATCCCAATTTCATCACCAACCTGCATGTTCATCCCGTCAATTGTGGCCTCTTCCACATAAATGGTCATTGGATTAAACGGGGTATTCCATACCGGCTGAAAGTGGGTAATTGGATTTTGTATGATGGAAATTGAATATTCATGTAAACCGCAATCATAACCCGAAACACAAATTTTGGCTTCTCCCGGATCGCTTATTGCCTGCGAAAAAATAATATTGGCAATTCCGTTTTCATCCGTTTCTGCCATACCATAACTTATGCTATCTTTCACAAAATGACAATACAGCACGGCCAAATTCCCATTGCCGGATACCGTAAGCTGACACGAAGTGGCGTTTAATAAAAGTGTGTCTTCATAATTTACATTGATCTGCATGGGCTCATCAGGCCAAAACCTAAGGGCCGCATCGCCAAGAAGGTTGCAATCGTAGAAATTCCAACGCAGGGCACCTTCTTCCCATTGGCCGGGTGCGGTAAGCCAGGGTGCAGTTGCAATGCGTGCCAGGGTGTAGGCCATTCCAAGGTGCGATTCTTTTTTATCGTAAAAGGCATCCACCAACTCGCGGTTGAGGTGTGCTGCCGGACCTTCTGTTTGACCTTCGTTAAACCAGCCATAACGCGAATTCATGTAAACTGCCACCGCCAGGTTGTTGATATTAATCATTTTTTCGCCAATGCAATCCGATGCATCGAAAGCCCCGCATATACAGCCATGTGAAAATATCAAGGCAAAATTGTGATCGTTTCCGTTGATCCCTGAAAAATTAGCATCAGTAATATCACCCATCGAAAACATCATCGCATAAGTTGTGTTGGCGTGTCCCACATGATGAATGAATGAGCTGCCCTGATTCATCAGCCCCATGAGTGTGCTTTTGTTCCATGATGCTTCGCTGGCATACAATTTTTCGATGTCCTGGCTTTCGGGGATTCCCGTGGTTTGGTATCCATTGTCATCGTGGTATCCGATAAGAAGTTCAAGGTAATCCGAGCCATAGGTGAGGGGGTCGCCATAGAGGTACTCGCCCACTAAAAGCGGGTTTGCCAATTCACCCTGCACCGGGTTAGCCTGGTATTGAATGGTTTTATTTATCAGGATATCAAGTTCGGATTGCGAGGAAAAACTCATCCGGCCAATGCCAATTTCGGGAAGCAGGTCGTCTTCACCTATCTCGCCCCAGCGATTATCGCCATCGTCATTCCAGTTGCCATCCAAAGCTGCATAATATAAATCGGAGGGGATATTATCATCTTCGTACCATGAGGATGATTGCACGCCGCAATAAAATCCCCGGTAAGGGACATACTCCACATCCCCGCCAAGGGTAACATGACTGATGCCGTGATCCTGGTATTCCTGAATGATGTAATTGCGGATTTTTTCGGGATTGTCCTGCCCGGACATGGTGGCATAAATATCTTCGGTACTTGCAACCTGCGCGATGAGTCCACGGGGGAAATAAAAATCGGCCAGTTGCTCAAAATCATCAGCGAAAGCCCGGGTAGTTATGTACAGCAAATCGTAGGTTTCATTTCTGGTTTTTTTATTTGGATAAGATGTGATGGCCTCCGTATTTTGGATAAGGTTTGAAAGCTGAGGGATCGTAATATCTGTGGTGTTAAGATTATCGAGCGCAGCAAGCGAGCGATTGTTTGGAGCGGTTTCGATACTTACGGTAACGCTGTTGTAATAGGAAACCTGTCCGGAAACCGGATTGTATCTTAGCGGGGTAAAACTACACATCGCGATAGCAAAACCATTTAAAAATTGCGTGGTGATTTCTCCATGAATCTTTTCTGGATAGTTGGCGTTTTTGCTGTAAACCGTTTCATCCTTCACAAAAATTCCGGAGCCTCCTTTCGAGATGGGCTGCGCATGTTGCATGGGATAAATAGTAAACTCTCCGTCAAGTGGGATTTCATGGCTGGTAATAATTTTTATACCCGTAGCAATATGCCCCGGAGGAAGCAGCAGTGCAACCGATTTATAGGACATCGCAGGTTCGCCGGCAGGTGCGGTAAGCATACAATTTTCAAAGTTGATTTGCTGATATCCCTCCATTCCGGCAATTTCGGGTGAGGAAAAATAATAGGTTTTTTCGATGACATCCGCGTAAAGCAAAGCAGATGTTATTATCATTAAAGTCGCAAGAATTATCCTTTTCATGGTTTATTAATTTCCAGCGAAGGTACGAAAATGAAACTACCGGATCACAACTTTATGCATGGATTGCCGGTCACCAGATTCTATAATTACAAAATATACGCCACCCGAAAGTTCGCTGGTGTTGATCTGTATGGATTTACCAAAAGCTTTTTTTACCATCACCACCTGCCCGAAATGATTTTGCAGGATGATGCTCTCCATGTTGAAGTCCGCGGAAATATTCAGGAGTTCATCCGCAGGATTGGGGAAGATTTCAATATTTCTCTTGTTTCCTGTTTCAGAAACGGAGCCAATAATATCAACCATCACCGGGATTTCCTGAACCGAAAAACAAGGATCGTTGGTGTAGAGAATAATATATGCCTCGCAATGATAATTCGGTAGTTCCCAAAAAACTACAATCACTTCAAAAATCTGTGTGTTGCCAGGTGGAATACTCGCTACGGGTGGATTGACAGATAGCCATTCATCTTTTGGGTTTTGGCCTTCGTTGAGGTATTCAATCTCAAATTCTACAAGCAAGGTGTTTGTCCCGACATTCTCAATTTCGAGGTAGTCAATCCCGGGGTCTTCGGTAATAAAAAACTCAAATTCAAAGGAGTCGGGATTCCAGGTGTAGGTAATTTCGCCCCCGTCAGCTAAAAGTGTCACGGGGATAAAAACCTGCGGATTCCATGGGTCGTTACAGGTAAAATTTACAATGGCTGCATAAATTCCCGGGTTAAGGCTCTCGGAGTTGAAAGTAAAAACTACTTGTTGGAACTGCCCCGGCTCAATGGTGCCTGAAACCAGGTCGGCTTGCAACCAGCTTACATTATCACTGATGTTGGCTGTAAAATCGCAGCAATTGCCATAAGCATATTCTTCCCAATAATGTGTAACCGGATTTTGCCAATTCGTCCTATATCTCATGGTGTGCATCCCGGGAGCAGCAGTTTCGGGAATCGATATTACGAAAGAATAATCCTGATTTGCATTAGGGCAATACGCATCGTCCAAAACCAATTCATCATCCAGGGCTTGCCAGTCATCGTTGTAATTTATCCAAACATCGAAATATGTTTGGGAATATCCGGCCTGAACAGTCAATATGTATGTATTTCCCGGCTCAAGCAAATGAATCCTATCCTTATAATCGTGATACCAGGGAGGGTTTCCCACGCAAGGAATTTCAGGGACAAGCACATTTTCCAGGTTCCAGTATATTAACCCGTCACCAAAGCTACAGCCACTGGAATACATTGCTTCCCAGGGCAAATCATCCCTGTTTTTGGTTTTGCCGTTTTTATTCAAAGAGTTGCCGGCAATTTTTGGTGAATCTCCATTTTCGATAAATAGAGCCCAATCCAGCGCACCAGTTCCCGTATTGTAAATGGTAAGGGTTTGTGTGGTAATCTGCGGAATACATAAATGTGTTTCCATTAGCTCCATTGGCTCAATTATAATCTGTGGCTCTGCTAACCACTCCACTACTACCGGGCCGACAGACTCCGATTCGCCTTCATCATAAAAGGCAGTTACTTCATAATTATAAATTCCAAATTCAGGTAAACTATCCGTATAAATGGTGTCCTGGCTTATGCCGATCAATTCATCATTCCTGTAAATATTAAAATGTTGCAAATACTTTGTGGGATAATAAGTCCAGGAAACCAGCACTTCGCCCATTTCAAGTAGTTCAGCACTTAAGTTTGCCGGTGGTATCAATTCATAAATCACATTCAGCGAAACGGGAATGGTAATCAGTGGCTGGCCGGGGTCGTCACTCTGGATAATGATGGTGTCGAAATATTGCCCCGGCAAAATGATTTCGGAATCAAAGCTCAAAGTGATCAAAGTTGAATCGCCCGGATTTATGATTCCTGAGAATAGATCAAACGACAGCCATTCATTCCCCGGTACAGGCCCTGTCAACGTTTTTGTTTTACAATCGTTATCCGGATTTTCATCGCCAACCAACTGGGTACAAGCTTCAAAACTATACGTGCCCGGGGCGGTGAGGTTGGCAGTTTCATATAGAGTAATGTCGATATACTGGCCACACATAAGGATGCCTTCATAAATTCCGCTCACGGTTTCGCTTCCGGTGGGGCCGCTCCAATTTACCTGGTATGGAATATCGGATTGTTCGCTGGTGCCAAAGTTTTCCAACCTTATGGTAACGGGTTCTTCACTTGTGTAGCTTACTCCGGAAGTAGGTTCAAGAATGGCCGAAATACCCACATCATTTTCATATCCGCCAAGATAAGCATCGATGACAAAAGAAACCCCTTGCCCTTCAACATCCTCTATAGGTTGCCAGTTTCCGGTACCGTCATTTTGTATGGCATTACCTGTATTGGTTTCACCGGGAATTGTAACTGCCGGACACCAGGGGCCGGATGCTCCTGAACCGGCAAACTGAAATTCTACCCAGTAGATACCTTGTGTGAGATAGCAACAATTGGCATCGGCCACTATTTCCATCACGGGGCGGTTTTCGCTTGGCCCCGATTCGAGCACCCGCCACACATTGCTCCATTGCGTGGATAAAAGCTTGTTGGTGGTGAGGTCGCCGTAAATAACCTGGCCACCAGCCGAAGGATCGCCATCATAAATCTGAAAACGCACATCGGTGATGGTTGATGGTGGGCCTGAACCCGTTTGGTAAGCATAAAAAGTGATGTAAGCTAAATTGTGCCAGTCCGCCGTAATTTCGAAATCATCGGCGAGCGTGTTGCCCTGTGATATCTGGCAGCCAAAACCATAAGTTCCCATGCCCAGCGAGGCATCCTGCAACTCGCTGTAATCCGAGCCATTGGAACCTACGCCCTCGGCTGTGATAATGGGGTCGTTATCCCAGATTAATTCCCTGCTTCGTGATGAATTGTTGCTGCTTTCAAAATCCTGATTCCCTCCAACTGTGCCCAATTGCCACGAAAGTGGCGAAGTTCCGGTGTTTGAAATGGAAAGGCTTTGGGTGGTGATTTGCGGTGGGTCTAAGTGAATTTCTTCAAATGCCAAAGGATTGACTTCGATGTTGGGTGATGCAAGAGAATGCGTAATAAACGAGCCATTGTCCCACATTACCACCAGGTTCTTGTCGTCCGATGATTTAGTTTCAGGTGGTATAAATTGATGGGAAGAACAGCAGGAATATTTATGCCCTGCTTCATCCTTTAATGTTTGTTGATTGTTTGTAAGATTATCTTTATTCACCAGATCTTTATCGGTGCGCTGGGCAAATAGCGTGGCAGAGGCCATCATCAGCATAAGCAAAATGGAAAACGAAAAATTTTTCATGACTTTTTGTTTTGTTGTAGCAAAAAATAAACTTTCAAATATACGAATTATTTGCATGAGTATCCGGGTAGAGCGGCTCGTTACCTTTCTGTTCCTCCACAGACCCGGACGAGCGGATTTCTCCCAAAGTTTCGGGATTCCTCCTAAATCGCTTTTGTTTGTTGATAGCTGTGAAAAGTCTTTGGATTAAATAATAGCATCCATTCTGCTATAAGTTTAGAATACTTCTTCCAATTCCAAACGTTTTTCCCTCACCGATGATTTATCTCCGCCGGCTGGCGGATGCTAAATTCGTTTTACCTTTGGGGGTATATACCCGGCGTATCGAAGGGTCATTGTATTTTCCACTCCATAACTCATTTAATAATTCCCCAAACCTGCACTATGATTCATTTTTTTTGCCCATTTCAAAGCTATCGAGGGTAAAGTAAAATGTACTGCCTTTGCCTACGGCACTTTCAACCCATATTTTACCTCCGTTCCTTTCAACAAAATCTTTACAGATTACCAAACCTATTCCGGTTCCCTTTTCTCGATTTGTTCCAATGGTTGTATGGTTCTTGGTTGCATAAAATAGTTTGCTTATGTAGTCTTTATGGATTCCCACGCCTGTATCAAAAACAGAAATTAAAACTTTGCTATCATTTACAGTTTTTGCACCAAGTATAATTTTTCCCTTTTCATGGGTAAATTTAATGGCATTTGAGATTAAATTTCTGAGAATCATGCTCACCATTTCGTAATCGGCCGTTACTTCCAGGTTTTCGTTGCGAATGTCGGTATCGATAATAATATTTTTGGCCTCGGCTCCATACTTTTGCATATCTATGGCATCTTCAAACAACTGGGCAATGAGTAACTCCGATGGATTGAATGGAATTTTACCTGCTTGGGTTCTCGACCACATTAATAGATTGTCGAGCAATGAAAACGATTGCTTAGTACTTTGATAAACTGTGCTGATGAACTTTTTACGTTGTTCGGGAGTATATGAATCTTCGCCTTCGATGAGTAGCTCTAAAAAACCGAGTTGTGCATTGTACGGGCTTTTCAGGTCGTGTGCTATAATCGAAAAAAGCTTGTCCTTGGTTGCATTTATTTCGCGAAGTTTTTCTTCGGCTTGTTTTTGATAAGTCATATCCTGATGCGTTCCGACAGCCCTAAGGGGTTTTCCCCGGGCATCCCTTTCGATGACCATACCACTATCAAGAATATATTTCCATTCTCCGTTTTTTGCCCTTACTCTGTAGGTATTCTGATAAAATTCAGTTGAACCCTTAAGGTGTTCGGCCATTTTATTTTCTGAATTTTCAAAATCTTCAGGATGGATTAATTTTTTCCATGACGAGATATGTGGTTCAATTTCGTTCAAATTAAAGCCAAGCATTTTGGCCCATCTTTCATCAAAAATTAATTGGCCGGTTAAAATATTCCAGTCCCACAACCCGGCTTTGGTTCCCTTGAGAGCCATTTGCAGATGTTGTTCGCTACGGCGTAATGCTTTCTCCGACTCTTTTCGAGAAGTTACATTGGAGATTACGCCAAAAACTCTTCGCTCGTCTTTGATTATGCGCATACTGATTTCAGCCCAAAAAGTGGTGCCATCTTTGCGAACACATTCAATATCAACCGGAGATCCGTCCTGATCCAAAAATTTTTGCCTGAAAAGTGTTTTTACTTCTTCCTGTTGATCACTTTTTACAAACTCCCACACTTTCCTGTCGATTACCTCATGGTTCTCAAAACCAAATAATCGGCAGGCAGGGGTGTTTACCATTTTTATATAACCGTTTTCGGTAAGATAAATTCCATCGCTGATATTTTCAGACAACTCGCGATACTTTTCCTCGCTTTCCTGAAGTTGCCGGTTAAAAAGATTTTTTAGATTTTCAATATTGGTAATGGTAACCCTGCACAAATCGTGTTCATGCTCACGATCGTGATAAACAGCCGTATGTATTTTGGTAGAAATAACAGATTTATTGGATGTAATCATTCTGATTTCCCCATGCTGTTCTTTCTTTAGCAGGAAGGAATTAGTGAGCATCTTTTTAAAACTGCTTTTCGACACTTGATCGATAAATGGAAAAATAGATATGCTTTTGACGGTTTTGCCCGGGTCGCCAAATATTTCACGGGCTTTATGATTTTGAGTAATAATGTTTCCAGAAGGGTCAATGGTTAAGTATGCAACAGGGGCATTTTCGTAAAGGGCGATGTATTTGTTCTTTTGATTCTCAAGCTCTTGTTGCGATCGATGCAACTCATCGTTTTGAGTTTCAAGCTTCATTTGATGAGTTGAAAGCTCCTCAATAAGCTGTGCCATTTCTTGGTAGAGGCCATCTTTCCTTTTGATTCCCCCCTGATTATTAAGCAATTGTTCTGCTTTTTTTCTTAATCCTTGAATCTTATCATCTCCAGACATTATTGGCAATTTGAGTTTTGATGTAAAATTAAATTAATGAGTTTTCTTTATCAAGCATTCCGGCAAATAAAAATCCCGGAAAATCAATATTCCTAATTAGATTCTTTATGCTAAAAGTTGTTAAAGTTACTTAAATTATGTAAATAATAGCAAAAATATGAAAATATGGTTTAGTAGGTTATTTTTTTTAATGAACCGGGCTTTTCAATCTGAAAAATTCATGAATTTTTCACTCTGCAGGTTAAATAGAGATGTTTTGAAACGATAAGATACCCAAGCAAAATTTAAAATGCATTGTCGTTATTATGAAATGAATAATAATAATAAAGCTCTTAATTGCAAAACATGCATTTATAAATTTTGCCGACTAACTTGGACAAACCAAACCAGGAATACACCATATATTTTACATGATCACTTTGTTTGGTTTTGGCTTGTCCAAGTTAGGTAATCAATTATTGATTCGTGATGATCAGGTCGAGATAAACAGGTAAATGGTCGCTGTACCCCCCGTTATATTTAAATCCCGTGAATGTTCGGAAAGGTTTAAAACCTAAATAGGTATTATCTTTTTCAAGTAAAAAGTCCGCATGAAAAATATAGGCTTTTTTATCTTTTACCATTAAATCAGCATTTTCCATAAGCAAGTTCCCCGAAACCACCACCTGGTCGAAAATATCCCAACTTTCGCGGTATTTAAGTGTTCCATAGTTCCAATCGTCTTGTTTTAATAGTGTTAGGTTATAATAGTTTTGAGGGATTACTTCGGTTTCCGGCATAAGGGCATCAAGTACTTTTGCAAAGCTTTCATCGTGGGGGCCATCATTAAAATCGCCCATGATGATGATGGCAGCCCTGGGATTAACCGCAAGCAGCGAATCGGTTTTTTGCTTTAGAATGGCGGCAGCCTCGTTGCGCCGGTTTACCGTAGAAAGATATCCGCCATAGCGCGAAGGCCAGTGGTTGACAAAAATATGCACCATCTGCTTCCCGCCAACAAGTCCTTTCACATAGAGGATGTCCCTGGTTTTATAGCTAGTATCATCAGCAAATATTACAGGGATGGCTTTATCGTGGAAGGGTTCAAACATGGAGGCCCTGTAAATCAATCCCACATCAATTCCGCGCCTGTCGGGCGATTCGTGATGAATAATTTTATAATCGAAATTTTTAAGTGGAGTTTCATAAATTAGTTTTTCCAAAACAAAGCGGTTTTCGAGTTCGCTCAATCCAATTATTGCAGGGAGTTGCCACTCGCCCACAGCCATGATTACTTTATAAATTTTATTCAGCTTGTCGTAAAACTTGTGGTTGGTCCAATGCCTTTCGCCATCGGGAGTAAATTCTTCATCTCTTTTCAGCGAGTCATCGTAAGGATCGAAAAGGTTTTCGACATTATAAAACATAAGCCGGAATGATTCGCCGGAATTTGATTCACTATTTTGTGCATCAAGTGTGTAAAATGAAAGAAAAACAAAAAACAATAAAAGCAGCAATCCGTTGGAGAGAAGAATTTTCAGGAGAGAGACAGGCTTGATCACAAGGTTATTTTTAAAGATAGATGAGCTTCTGTAAAGAATCATCTCATTTATGATTGCATCAAAATGATTTATTGTTATCCTCATAATATTCTATTTTTTTACCAACTAATTTTTCATTTCTGCGATTATCCGCGTTATCCGCGGGAAACACTTCTTTTTTTTCTCCCGCTGATTGCGCTGATTTACGCTGATTTACTTATATCCTTTTCTGCGGTTATCTGCGCCATCTGCGGGAAATCTTTCTTCGGGAAACATTTCTATAATCCATTTACTTTTCTAATTATTCCCGATTTTATATCATCCACATTGAAATTTACCAAAATTGCTAATTTTAGGTTTGTCAGCTTTAGATAGGTTAATACTTGTTTATGATGCACAGCGGCTAAGCGCTCCACTGACTTTACTTCAATTATCACTTTATCCTCAATCAACAAATCCAACCTAAAGCCGACCTCTAATTTTTCATTTTCATAGTAAACAGGCACAGGGACTTCACTCATGACTTTGAGGCCTTCTTTTTTTAGTTCAAATATTAATGCAGCTACATAAACTGACTCCAATAAGCCAGGCCCGAAAGCATTATAGACATTAAATATTGCACCTCTTATTTCGTATGAAATTTCATTTTCCGTCATAATTACTTTTTTTCTCTTGTTAATTTCGCTAATTTTCTTTGATCCTTTTCTGCGTCCATCTGCCTTATCCGCGGGAAACTTGTCCTTATTTTTCTCCCGCTGATTGCGCAGATTTTCGCTGAATTACTTATATCCTTTTCTGCGTCTATCTGCGCCATCTGCGGGAAACTCTCCTTTTTTTTCTCCCGCTGATTTCGCTGATTATCGCTGATTTTCTTTGATCCTTTTCTGCGGTTATCTGCGCCATCTGCGGGAAACTCTCCTTTTTTTTTCCCCGCTGATTTCGCTGATTATCGCTGATTTTCTTTGATCCTTTTCTGCGGTTATCTGCGCCATCTGCGGGAAACTTGTCCTTATTTTTCTCCCGCTGATTGCGCAGATTTTTAATTATTCCTTTTCTGCGGTTATCTGCGCCATCTGCGGGAAATCTTTTTTCGGGAAGCTCCTCTTGGTTTGGTGAATCATCACCCGATTAATTTAAAATGACCAAATTAGACAAAAATTATGTGTCGGTTTTTATTTCTGTTTTGTTTTCCCATTTTTATTAGCAGTTTTCACCCCTTACATCCATGGTTTTAATAAGTTTGCTGTTGAGTTCCATTTTTGGATCATCAGGTGTTTTTTGCATAAAACCATAACAACAATTCTAACAACATCAAGCCAACTTTTTTGCTAAATTCAAACCAATCATACCGGAAAATAATTCATGTGGATATGGATGCCTTCTATGCCTCGGTTGAGCAACGCGATTTCCCGGAGTTGCGTGGCAAGCCGGTTGCTGTTGGGGGAAGCAAAGAGCGGGGTGTGGTTGCAGCGGCAAGTTACGAGGCCCGCAAGTTTGGTGTTTATTCGGCCATGCCATCTGTGGTTGCCTATCGCAAATGCCCCCACATAATTTTCGTTCCCCACAGATTTGATGTTTACCGGAAAGTTTCGCGGCAAATCAGGGAAATATTTTTTGAATACACCGATCTCGTTGAACCTTTATCCCTGGATGAGGCTTACCTCGATGTAACTGAAAATAAGAAAGGAATTGCCCTGGCTACTGATATTGCGAGGGAAATAAAACAACGGATCAAATCAGAACTTAAGCTCACTGCCTCCACCGGAATTTCGTGTAATAAATTCCTGGCAAAAATAGCTTCAGACTACGACAAGCCTGATGGTTTTTATCTCATCCATCCATCGCGTGCCGAATCATTTGTTGAAACATTACCCATCGAAAAGTTTTTTGGGATTGGGAAGGTTACATCTGCAAAGATGCGAAACCGTGGCATTGCCAATGGCGCTGATTTAAAAAAACAAGAGTTGCCTGATTTGCTTCGTTGGTTTGGCAAAACCGGATCGTATTATTACAAAATTGCCCGAGGGCTTGACGACAGAATTGTGGAGCCTGACAGGGAACGGAAATCCATAAGCACCGAACAAACCTTTGACCATGATCTCTCCGATAAGGATGAAATCAGGGTTTACCTGAAACAAATTGCCGATGAACTGATAAGCAGAATGGATAAGAACCGGATATATGGCCGCACCCTCACCATGAAGGTTAAGTTTTCTGATTTTCATCAGATCACACGAAGCAGAAGCCTGGCAAAAAGTATCCGCAAAAAGGCTGTGCTGATAAAATTGATGAATGAAATTTTATTGGATTTGGATTTTCAGGGGCAAAGCATAAGGTTGCTGGGTTTGGGTATTTCAAACCTTGATCGTCCCGGTAGAGCCGGAATTCAATTAACCCTGGATTTTTAGCAAAAAAAAACACGGAATCAAAATCCCGTGTTTTATCATTTTTTGTCTATAAAATAGTGTCTGAAAATAAATTATGACTGTCCGACAAATAATTACAGATTCTTTCCCGAAATTTCAGGACTACCAATGACAAGTATTTGAATGGAGTTGGGGTACACTTTGAGAGAGAGACCTCTCAGTCTCCGCCAGCTGGCGAATCCTTCGAGGTGACATGGATTTGGGGGATTTGGGGGAGGGTGAAAGTGGGCGCTTTGCGCCCACTTTCACCCTCCCCATTCACAGCCCGGGGCTTTGTCATTTCGACTGGAAAAACGCAGCGTAGCAAGTTTTGGAGGGAGAAATCTTACAAATGAATCACCTCCCCGTAAGCGGCGGCGGCGGCTTCCATCACGGCCTCCGACATGGTGGGGTGGGGGTGAATGGTTTTGATGATCTCTTCGCCCGTGGTTTCGAGTTTACGTGCTGCAACAATTTCGGCAATCATCTCGGTAACGTTGTCGCCAATCATGTGTGCGCCCAATAATTCGCCATATTTGGCATCGAAGATAATTTTAACGAAACCCTCTTTATTGCCAGCAGCACTGGCCTTTCCTGAGGCTGAAAATGGGAATTTTCCTACTTTAATTTCATATCCAGCTTCTTTTGCCTGTTTTTCGTTCATACCAACCGAAGCAACTTCCGGCACGGTATAGGTACAAGCCGGCACATTACCATAGTCGATAGGATGCGGATTTTTTCCGGCTATTTTTTCAACGCAGGTAATGCCCTCGTGCGAAGCTACATGTGCCAGTGCTGGGCCATGCACAATATCGCCTATGGCAAAATATCCATCCACGTTGGTTTTATAAAAGTTATCCACAAGTACTTTACCTTTTTCGGTTTTAATACCTACTTCTTCCAGCCCGATGCCTTCGAGGTTTGTGGCAATGCCAACCGCCGAAAGCACGATGTCGGCCACTACAATCTCTTCGCCTTTTTTAGTTTTGATGGTCACTTTGCATTTCTCACCCGAAGTATCTACATGGGTAACTTCGGCAGAGGTCATCACTTTCATTCCGGCTTTCTTAAACGAACGCCCCAATTGTTTGGAAACTTCTTCATCTTCGAGCGGAATTATGTTTGGCAGAAACTCAACCAAAGTAACGTCAGTTCCAATAGAGTTGTAGAAATAGGCAAACTCTGATCCAATAGCTCCTGATCCAACCACAACCATCGACTCCGGTTGTTTTTCGAGGGTCATTGCTTTGCGGTAGCCGATAATTTTTTTACCGTCCTGCTTTAATGCCGGTAATTCCCGGGAACGGGCACCTGTTGCAATAATGATGTTTCCGGCTTCGTACTCGGTTTTTTCGCCTTTATCGTTACTTACTTCAACTTTTTTTCCGGGAAGCACTTTCCCGAAACCATTGAGTACATCAATTTTATTTTTCTTGAAAAGATAGTTTACACCATTACTCATTCCTGAGGCAACATCGCGGCTGCGTTTTACCATGGCTTCAAAATCGGGCTTTGCTTCACCCTGGAGCAATACGCCATAATCGGCGGCATGTTTGGTATAGTTAAAAACCTGGGCACTTTTAAGTAGTGCCTTGGTGGGGATACAACCCCAGTTGAGGCAAACCCCTCCAACGGATTCTTTTTCAACCACTGCTGTTTTCAGGCCAAGTTGCGAAGCCCTGATGGCAGCAACGTACCCTCCGGGGCCGCTTCCTATAACTATCAGATCGTATTTCATATTCTTATGTTTTTATGTGTTAGCCCGCCAAACTGGTTTTACAATTGCAAAAACTTTGATTTTAAGCTTTTAGCATGGCTAATGATTAATTTTAAAATTGGCTGCAAAATTAGGAAAAATGAAGCCGTGGGTTTTTTGGCCTGCTGATGGCGCTGTTAAATTATGTTAACCCCGACGTTGCAGACCTTGGTTTTGACTAACAAAATTCGTTTTAGGATTTTGTTGTGGTTAGAAATAAGAAAGATTAAAACGAATTTTCGGGGTTAAGCCCTGAAATACTCGCATTTAGTGCCGAGACATTGCTTGTTGTTTGCATGAAACCGGCAGATAACTTCCCTTGTTGCGGGGATTGTGATGCCAAGATTTTCTTTAACGAAATCCACGGTGTGAATTATGGCCGTGTAAGTATCCCTTTTGCAGCATCGCGGCCCGCCTTTTTTTGCTATTTCAACCAGGCAGGTGCCGGTAATCATATTGGACTGTTGCCATGTTTTTCCCGACAGTGGCGTGGTTTCGGTGATGATACTAAAAAATATCCCGGTACCAACCCCAGCACCACAATTTCCATGAGAACCACAAAATCCGCCCGGAATTTTTTCTGATCGCTGCCTGCCCAGTTCAAGTTTTCTTCTTTTAGTTTCGGGCTCATCTTTTAAATTATACCACGAAGCCAATAAAACCGCCGGCACCAGAAAATGATGTTCCGGCCCGTGCATTTTTAATTCGGGATGCTTCATCAGCAGGTTAGCCATCTCGATGGGATCGGTGAGGGTGGTATTCCGGCAAAATTTAATAATCAGGTCGTTGGCTCCCGAACTGTGGCAGGTGTTACAAATAAAATGGCCTGATGGGCATTTCACGGTTTCAAAATGTTCTGATCCACAGTAACTGCATTTCATCAATTCAGGATTTGAAAGATAAATCAATTCCTTGCTACAAATTAAACACCCTGAAATATTATTCATGTTTTTGCTTTTTTTGTTGTTCTTTAATAATATACTTTGCATCCATCCTAAGCATTTCATCAATGGAGATGCCTTTTTTTTGTGCCTTTTCCCCAACTTTTTTCAACCAATCAGGATTGTTTTTAATTGTTTTTTCCAGTAGCCTCACATTGTTAACAAAGTTAACCAAAGCAGGATCATTCTCTACCACGTATTCTGCATCAACGCTTACCATCATTTCAACAGGCATATTGTATTTTTGAGCTTTTTCAGCAACAGTTTTCAACCAGTGCGAATCGGAAAATATCGCATTCTCCATATTTTTAATCGTGGTAAATTTAGTGTAGATATCAGGCATATTTTCCTTGAATATCCAATTGGCTTCACCCGTCAGTTGATCGTTGTAACTTTGGCTATTTTTGATGGCTTTCACACGAACGGCGCTATCCCACGAGCTGCTCATCTGTATCATGTTTTTGTAATATTCAGCACCATACCAGGAAAGATAAACTTCATAATTTTCTTTTTCTGCAAGAAAGGATGCTTCTTTGTGGATTAACCCTACCAGGCTTATATTTTCTGCATTTGCCCTTTCCACAAGCTCATCAAACCATGTGGAATAATTTCTTATAACATCTTCCTTTTTTTCGATAATATTACCAGTAAATGGAGGGGTATAAATCTCGTAAAGCTGCTCAACAAACTGCCATGCAAATTTATACAAAAACCTTTCGGTGATACTTAAAAGGATTACATCCTGTTTTTCGACTTCCTTTTTAATATCCAGATCTTTCGTCCATTTTGCTCCATAATAAAAATCGGGATAAACCTTAGCATTGAAATACCAGAAGGAAGTATTGGTAAATAAATTTTGGGGTACGCGGGTATTGAAAATGTTCCAGTAGTAACTGTCAGCAACCGCAAGCACAGCGGGTTTTGCTTTTGTTGAATCATCATAAAAAGTAAAAAACGGATAGGGCAATTCATTTTGTGGCAGCCTGAAAAGTAAATTGCAGGTTTTGCCGGCATCGTAGTCCGAATCGGAAATGCTATCGCCAACAATTCTGTTTTTGACGCTAAAACCGGGCAGGTCGATATTGCGTTTTTTCTCGATGTATCGGATGAGTGTATCCGTAATAAAGCCCATGGTATGTTCGCTCCAATGTATGCCATAAGGCGGATAAACAGGATATTGGATGGTGTCGGAAATTTCTACCAGGTATTTATTCAGATCGATAAAGTCAACTTTAAGATCAGTGGCTTTTTGTTTGAAATACTCGTAATTGGAAATGGAGATGCCGTTTTCGAGATAATGGTCAGGAATAAATTGAGGTTCAATGCGGGCTTTGCTGGGTTCTAAAATCAAGATAAGGTCGATGTCGAATTTTTCCTTTAGATGGTTCTGCAAAAATTTCAGTTTTTCCATTTTGCGGGTAATGGTTTTTCCCCCGATAAAATCACCGCCTGCAAAAGCCCTAATGTAATCGTGTTCGTAAAGAATGTTGCTTTTGCCTTTCACAATGCCTTCAGCATTCACTTCGTCAAAAAAGGTAAACTCGATCTGGTTGTTAAGCCTTACAAAAAAATTGCGAAAGCCGATATGATCTTCAATGTAGCGGTCGAACCCTGCCTGAAAAGTTCCATCTATCCAGGTGCTCCTTGAAAATTGCGGACGCTCGGCCAAAATAAAATCTCCGTTGAGCTTACCTGCATTAAAAAACTTTGCAGCATGTTGAAACAATGGCAAAATGAGCAAAGCCAGGAGCAATACAAAGATGATATTTTTTATTTTTTTATTCATAAATATTTTAAAAATCCTACTATTATTTTACCAATACATTTTCCTAATAATCCATCCGTGCATCTCCCGAAAAATCGGGACAGGCTGTGGCCATTCATCCAATATTACATCCGTGCATCAGTGGCCATCCTTTTCCATATTATATCCGTGCATCTCCCGAAAAATCGGGACAGGCTGTGGCCATTCATCCAATATTACATCCGTGCATCAGTGGCTTTTCATCCAATGCATCAGTGGCCATCTTTTTTCAGAATCTAAAATAAATAAATGGATTAAACGAAGATGAAGTGACGGAGGCAATACAAACCATAGTAAAAAGTACCGCCCCTAAAATCATCAGTAAAATAGTAATCCCATTTTTATCCTTATCCATTACTTTCACCCACCACTTTTCAATATTTCCGATGGAAGCGATAAAAGCGAAAACGGCCCCAAAAATTATCATCCAGTTAAATTCCTTATCAAATAAAATATTTTCTCCAAGCCCGTCAAAGGCAAACATCCTCCCCAAATAATCGAAAGCAAACGAAAGTGATTCGGCCCTGAAAAGCACCCATCCAATTAAAGTGATAAGGTAGGTAAGGAGGATGCTCGGATACTTGCCGATAAACTTTGTAAAGCGAATAAAAAACATTCGGTCGGCGATGAGGAAAAAGCCATGGAATCCTCCCCAAACCACAAAGTTCCATGCAGCGCCATGCCATAAACCCGAGATTAGGAAAACCATCCAAAGGTTAAAGTACATCCGCGGCAGTGAAACCCTGTTGCCACCAAGCGGGATGTAGAGGTAGTCGCGCATCCAGCGCCCCAGGGTGATGTGCCACCGCCGCCAGAATTCGGTAATATTTTGCGAAATGTATGGGTTGTTGAAATTCTCGGGAAAACGAAATCCTATCATCCTCCCTATGCCGATGGCCATATCGGAATATCCTGAAAAGTCGTAATAGATTTGGAACGAATAGGCCACTATTCCAATCCAAGCCAAAGAGGTAGAGATTTCGCCGGTAGGTAAGGCAAAAATTTGATCCACCTGTTCGCCAAGCACATTGGCAATCAACACTTTTTTTGAAAGGCCAATTGCAAACCTAAAGAATCCAAGTAGTCTTGCATCCACGGTTTCAAATGCACGACGGCTTTCGATCTGGTCGGCAATTTCGTGAAACCTTACGATGGGGCCGGCGATAAGCTGCGGAAACATGAGGATGTACATGGCATAATCCCACATCTTTTTGAGTGGCGCGTGTACTTTCCGATATACATCAACCGAGTAGGTGAGTTTTTGAAAGGTAAAAAATGAAATGCCAATGGGAAGCACTATTTTTGTCCAGGAAGCCGGCTCGACACCCAACCAGCCAAGCAGCACATTTACATTTTCGATTAAAAAGTTGGTGTATTTAAAATAGGCCAACATGCCCACATTTAATATTACAGAAATGGTGAGTAAAATCCGGCGTGCCTTTACCAGCGTGGATTTATGTAACCAATCCACCAGGAAGAAATCGATGAAAATAGAGCCAAGCACGATGAAGATAAAATCGGGCGCACCCCAGGCATAAAAGAAAATACTGGCCAGCAGTGTAAAAATATTTTTTAGCTTTACAGGTAGCAGGTAGTATATGATAAGGAATACCGGCAGAAAATAGAGTAAAAACAAGCTGCTGCTAAAAACCATCTTGATGCATTAAAATTTAACGGCTGCAAATGTAAATAAATTAGTTGCCGTGGGAATGGCGGATATGTTGTATTTGTTTGAGGAATGGCAAATTTTAATGGTTTAAATCAATTGATTCCCGACCTGGTTGAAGAAATCAAAACATCGTGCAATAAATGGCAAAAAGAAGTCAGGGCTTGACTCAAAGTCAAACCCTGACTACTCCCCAATACGATTACAAGCCGAACCCTGACAACTTATCTCTTAAAACCAAAATCCAATACGAATGGCATTATTAAAATTAAGCCCGAAGGTGGTCTCTTTTTTCTCAGGGAATTTTAACGTGATAACCCCATCTTGTTCTACCGTAACTTCTTTGTATTTAGTCGTATTCATACCCAGACCCAATTCTATTCCGGCGTAAAAATGCTTCATAATATAGATGTTGGTGCCGGCCACCAGATTGGCTTTAAACGAATGATACGCCCTTTCGTTAACTACGAAAGCATACACAGGATTGCCCCACTGGTCATAAATCATTTCGTCAATACCCCAGCCATTTTCGACTTCCGTTTTTACCAGTTCGAATCCTTCATTTGGATAATTATAATTATAATTATTAACTTCATCATTGTATTTCGCCGATTTGGCTTCATATCCGATATCAATACCAATGTATGGTGATACTCTTGAATTTTTAAAAAAATGCCAGGCAATGCCGGCATTGATGCCCCAAAGGGTATAATCCATTTCGTATTTATTAAACTTCATAATGTCGTTGCCGTCAATTCGGTAAACCCTCGGGATCTCATCATCTTTCTTTACCCGATCGAAGTTGAAACCGGCACGTAGCGCGAGTTGGGGGCTGAAGAAATACCGGGCTTGAAATGATTTTAGATCGATGGGGCCATTTTCGCTAAAGGGCAAAAAGTCGAGCTCAAGGGCAATATTGCCTTTGGTGGGTCTAAAGTTCGGAGTTTCGCTATCCGATTGTGCGTATCCTGTAAGTGAAATCAGGACGATTAAGAATATGATAGTTTTTGTTTTCATAAGATTTTTTTATTTTTTATATATTTGCAAATGTATAAAAAATAAAAAAACGATGATAACAAAAAAAAGTTTCTATCCGCTACTGATGATCTTCGTATTCCTTTTTTCTGCCTGCGAAAAGGATGACGATAAAACCCTATTGTTTCCAGGTAAATCCAAACTGGATTTTGGGTATAATAATAATATGCTCGAATTGAGCATGGGAAATATCGCGGATCAGTCGCTGGATTGGTCGGCTACTGCCCAGGATGATTTTCTGGTGCTGGACAAAACATCGGGTACGCTTGAAGCAGGCGAGTATCAAACCCTTTCTATCAGCCTGCAACGCGATATAATTGCCGGCGATTCCGTGCTTTCATCTATTAAATTTTCGTCCAATGTCGGGCAGGATATTCATGTTGGGGTATTTATACATAATTACCCGGAAAACAAAATCCGGCTTTCATACGGCGTAAGTGATATGGTGTTCGACAAAAGCCGCCAATTGCTCTATATCTTGCCAGCGGCTGACAATGATTTTATCGAGGTTTTCGATATTAGCAAAAAAACCTTTAGGAGGATTGATCTGGATTTGACTGTTTTCTCAAGCATTGGTTTTATACAACTGATGCCCGATGGCAAAAACCTGATCATTTCACAATACTATCATTTTCATATCCTGGATGTTGAGACGGAAAAGATAGTTTATTCGCATGATTTTAATCCGATAATTATAAGTGCAGTAGGTACGCCCGACCAGAGGATTTATATTTCGTCCGACAGCTGGGGTCAGACTTTTCATATCCTTGATTTGAATACATTGGAATTATTTCCCCAGAGCATAAGCCTAGAAGGTGTTTATCTTCAAGCACATCCATCCTGGAAGTATCTTTATGGAATTGGTAATCATGAGGAATTGATGAAGATTGATATCCAGGGTGGTATGCCCATTGAAGTTTACTCCAATTATAATTACCAACAGGTTGATCGGCTTTGGATGTCCGGCGATGGCACAAGGATTATTACATCCGATAAACAGTTTATCCATATTGACCCCAATTTATCGGGATATGATGTGCTCGAAACGGAAATGATTTCGGTTTCATCTTATCCATATATTCTTGATTTTGCTGAGAATCAGCAATACAATGAATACTATTTAATATTTAGAGACTCCTACCAAGATCATACCCACTTGTATGCCTGCGATCAGAGTATGAACTCCCTGCGCAAAATCACTCCCGAACCCTTACTTGTAAACACCAACAGTGGCGGATACGAATCGGTGGGAGCTATGCCACTCCAGGTTTTTAGCAATCCCTCAGACAATTCGCTTATTTTGCTCACCTACGGAAGGGTTGATTACGATGAGGTATTTGCCATCGAAATCCTAAAAAACAGCGAAAAATATTAGGGGTAGAATAAAATGCATTACATCTTTTTGAAAAAACAAAACCATCAAAGCCAAACAGTGAATTATTTCGGATAATAAAATGTTTGCAATACATTTTTATAATTCCAGCTATCTTTTTAGTACCTAATCTATAATATTCTGCCATTTTTTGGCAGAATATTATAGATTAGGTACTAATGCAAAATTTAAAATGCATTGTCGTTAATATGAAAGGAAGATGAATAATAAAGCTCCTAATTGTTAAATATGCATTTATAAATTTTGCCGACTAACTTGGGCAAACCAAAACAGGAATACACCATAAATTTTACATGATTACCTTGTTTGGTTTTGGCTTGTCCAAGTTAGGTAAATACAATAAGTCGAACAGGTTCGCGGTGCGTTGTATCAAGGGCAATTGGTTTTTTGTCTAAGCCGGGCTTGGCATTTTCAGCGTGAGGGCTTTAAAGTCGTTAACGACTTTAAAGCCCTCACGCTGAAAGCTGCCCAAAAAGTCCCCGGAAAGCCAGGCAAAAATACCGATACCCCAAGAGTAAATGCAGGTGCGGAGCACCCAAAATCTTTGTAGCCAGGATTCACCCTGGGAAAATGGTAAGGTGCGGAGCACCGGAATATTAAAACCGGGAATGGGGTTTTTGGGTGTAGATATTTCGGCACAAAGCATCTTTGGTATTTTCAAGTAAACCCCACAGCCTGAATCCTGACAGGTTTCAAAAACTGTCAGGATTTCAATAACAAGCCTACTCCTGACAACTTCTTAAACTATCAGGTAACTGATTATTTTACTCTAAGAAATAGAGGGTTGGAATATTAATAAACCTTGTCAAAACTAATAACTATTAAACAATGCCGAAAAAACATCCCGAAGCTTCGCGATTTGATTTCATATTTTTTCGAGCATCCCTGCCTCGCCTTAACAAAAGCCTGCGCTGGCGGCAAGGGGGGCTCGAAAAGTTCAGAAAAATATCCGTAGGACTCCTTTGGAGAAAATTTTCTACTTTTCGGGATAACAATTAACCCATTAACCGGACTCTCTACCTGCCCCCCATTTTAATCAACTTCCCGGTGCGGATATTGCTGCCTGATCTTACCTGGTAAATATAAATTCCGGGGTTGATTGACTGGCCGTCCTGCGTTTTTCCCGACCATTTAAAAGTGTGGTTTCCGGGAGTTAATCTTGCCGAAACAAGTTGCTTAACAAGTTGTCCGATCAAATCATAAATATTGATGTCGATGTCAGCTTCATTTTCAATATCAAGATTAAAATACGCCTCGTTAATAAAGGGATTTGGATAAGCAGAAATAATGATATTGTTTTCTGTTTGTGCGTCCATTTCCTCAACACTTATAGTATAATCCTCCAGGCCAAAAAACTCAAGAATCTTATACATGTAGTTTTTGCGTTCCGTGGCATTGTTTTCATCTCCCATGTTCCCAAATTCGTGGATGGCGCCAATGGTTTTATAGACCCATGCAGGGTTTGCCGTTGCAATGCATTTTTGATCATCACCATCAGCATAAAAAATGGGGAATGCAGGTTCGATAGGATTCATCAGGCAGGGCAGGTAATTGTTTGTTCCTGAAAAGTCAAAATTCAAGCCTTCGGTAAAAGTTCCGGATACGCCGTTCATTTCAGTAAAACTGATAAAAGAATTCGACTGGGCACCTGCCCTAAACTTTATATGCAAGGGTGTTTGTGGATCGAAAGTCCATGTCATTGTGCCTTCGAGGTAAATATTGCCACCATCGTTAAGATAAGTTGCCAGTTTTGATGCTTCCTCTGCAGTGAGTGCATTGCTCTGGGATATAGTTCCCAGGCACACAAACACCGAGCGGTACATCTCAAACTCTTCGGGCAGGGTGGTGGTTGAAAATACATCAACTCCCAGTTCCAGCATACTGGCCAATATTGCTTCAGCTGATGCGGGATTTGACCCTTTTCTAAAAATAACCGCCGTATATTGGCCTATGGTGATTTGATTTGTTTGTTCGATTAAATAATCAGGATCAAAACTCAGTGCCAGATTGAACACTACAGTATCGGCCACATTGATATCGGGACTGGCACTTACCGAAAACTGCACCGACTTTTCTTCTCCAGCAGTCATATTGCCAAAAGATTGAAGCGAGCCATTAACCGTGATCAGTTCATTTTCGCATTCTAACATAAGCTGAACATTTTCAATATCCAATAATCCGGTATTTGCTACTTTTATCGAAATATCAACCGTTTCACCAGGATCGAGCCTATGGTTGTTATCATCCTGCACCAGAAACGAAGAGATGGCCATTGACGGGGCAAAGGCTTCAAAATTCATTTTCCCTATCCAGTCGGCTTCGTCAGATGAGAGTGTGAGATCGGTCAGGAAATTAAAGTTATTGGGGCAGGTTTGTTCCACTTTTAGTGTAAAAGCATTTTCAATTGTTTTACTTTCATTGGGAGCAATATCTCCAAAAGAAGCGCTCGCGTTGATGATTTCAAGGAAGGGGTAGTCTGTAGGAATATTGGCGTTTACATTGTGAAAAGCGTTATTAAAAATATTTTTCAGGGTCAGGTCAATTGTAAATTCTTCCCCGTTTTCAATCATCCCATCATCACCTGAATTAATATCATAACTAAAAATCAATCCATCGGAAAGCTGGAAGGTTTTCGTGTTTGAAATTCGCATGTCATCGGTAACTTCAATGGTGATATTGTAAATGCTTTCTGTTATTTCAGGCGTTCCCGATAAAATTCCTTCATTAGAGATATTAAAGCTTTCTGGTAAAAACTCAGGAATCAGCACATAAGATGAAACACCGGGAACGTTAATGGAATTTGAGTTTTTAAGCAGGGTATAATCCGTTTCATTGCCCGAAGAAGTGCCGGCATACCAAACTACATTTTCGTTCATTTCGATACCGTTGTAATAAAAATTGATCAAGCCATCATAATTAAGAACTAAAGCAAATTCGCCTTCACCAATTTTTTCATCAAAATAATACAATGAACCTTTCCATCTGAAAGCTGCATAAAATTCGTTGCCCTCAAACCACATTTCAGGGTCATCGCGCAGGGGGTCGTTGTAATACTTCACGGGCCTGAAGTTAAAAACCGAAATATTTCTCACTTTTTTGAACAATAGGCCGGGATCGTTAAAATACGGCCAGGGGTAAAGATCGGGCTCAAACATTACGAAACCATCTTCGTGCATGTAAATGGTGTCGTATTTTTTACTATAAAACGGGAACTCAAAATCTATTTTCTTAGCAGCAAAATGTTCGTTTCCACTAAACGGGAAAAGTTGTACCTCATCAATTTCAGGCATGGGGAAGTCAAATTGTTGTTGATGATAAGGTGTCATCAAATTCCATTGATAAGGTTCGATGCCGTTTTGTGCTTCGATAAGTGTTTCGTAATTACTGCCAGTTGTTGCGGCGGGTAATTCCGGGGTTGTTATCTCAGGTTTATCAAAATCAGGGGCATGAGTAACACCAATCATGGTAATACCATTTTCAGTTAATGGAACTTCAGTTTGTGAACATGGGATTTCCAGTGTACCATTGTTATAATCCATGAGCGTGAGTCCGATAATTCTCCCGGTACCCTCATTAAACGGATCGGTTTCGGTAATTTGCAAAAAGAATTTGGCCTGCTGTCCCGGATTAATGTAGCTGAGCAATGGTGTAATATCCAAACCGGTTTCGAGGTATTTATTCAACTCTTCCTGGCGCCTGCCCTGCATAAAATTATGGCCACCCTGATAGTTGAAAATTGGAAAGTGCATTACATGTTCAGGGATAAGTGCTGAGGTATCGGTGGCGATACCTGCCGTGATTTTCATCTTCCCGCGCGAATCATGTTTGATGGTGAACTTAAATGTAAGTTTGGGCTCATAAGTTTCTTTTACATCCAGCACATGGATGCAATGATTCCAAATACCGCCCTCACCCAGGTTATCGGCCAGGGTTTTATACATCATATAGCAAAAGCCTGAATCTGCCCAGTATAGGCCATAACTGTTCACGAATTTTAATCCGCCAATCTCCCAATCTTTCATATCAACTTTGCCATCCTCATTGATGTCGATATCATTGGTATAAAAGCCGTCACCGTTATAATCGTACCTGATGCTGTCGTGGTAGCCAACTATGGTCATGGCATGGGTTGCAACAGCCGGGAAAGCTGTCATGGCATATTTTCCGGCTTCGGGGCTATCGTCGGGAAGGATTTTATATCCCCAAGGACTGGAGGCATAAAAGCTTGCAACTCCACCCGATGCGGAGCCCTCCAAATGATTTTGAAGCCAATGCTTTAAAGTGAGCAGTCCGGTTTCGTTGTTTACTTTTAAATGTTTCACACCCCTTACCCTGTTGTGCATGGCATTGTAATACTTATCGTAGCCGGTCATCCATTCTGTGCCGCTCGTGTTGTCCATGCCGCCATAATCAAATACGTTTGGGTTTCCGGCAATTTTTAAAATTTCGAAGCTATGTAAATAACTTACCCCATAATAACCATCCCCGCTATTCTGGAAATTCCAGGTAAAATGTGCAGGGTATTGATTTAGTGTATCATCGGAAGGAAGATTGCGTAGGCGGTTAATCTCATAAGTAAAATTATAGGCTACCCCGCCGGCTTGTCCACAGCAGGCACTATTTTGATTAAAAACCGGCCTGAGGTAGGGCGATGAAGAGTTATCATGAATGGGAGGGAGATCCCGCTTTTTGGCTTGGTCAGTCAATATAAGTTCCGGCAAGGATTCGGACAGGATAGAGTCGCTTTTTGTCATCAAAGCAATTTGGGAAGCAAGCTTCACAGTTTTTTGCTTATAATAAATGCTCTGTGAATTCGCGGGTTTAAAAATAATTAAGATAATGAAGAGTAAATAATATCTGAAATTCATAAATCCTATTGTTAAATTACGATGCAGAAATCGGCTTGAAAAGTAACTATAAAATCATCGAATATTTAATGATAAAAGCCTTTGGCAAAGTTCAATCAGAAAACGGTAACTGAAAATGATAATTGTCTGGATTGTAAAATCTCCGCCTAATACGAGTCAGACATTTTAGCCTGAAAAATTCATGAATTTTTCACTCTGCAGGCTAAAAAGCCTGCAGAGCCGAATTTCCTTTGGAAATTCGAGGATTAACCCTCGAAAATATTTTAAATAAATATTTTCGACCTTCGGTGATTAATTCACAAATTCAACGAATTTGTGAATTAATCAGGTTAGGAATAAATTATTCAGCAATTCACGAAATACACCAAATTTAAGTTCGTTATTAAATCCGTTTAAATTTGAAACTGGATCATGAAAAAACTATTCATCACTATTATTTTGCTAACAGGGATTTCCGCTTTTTATAGCGCTCATGGCCAAAGAGTGATGGGAGTTTTGATTGGTGGTACTAATTTAACACATGTTGAAGGTGACGATGTATTTGGTTTTAGGAAATTTGGCATTAATGCCGGCGCTGCCGCAGTAGTTCCTTTCGGAGATAAATGGACATTTTCGATCGAAACCATTTACACCCAAAAAGGGAGCTACCACAAAGAAGGAGGGCGGGGCATGGATTACCGGTACCGGCACGATTACAATCAGTATAAGCTTGTCCTTAATTATGTTGAGGTTCCGGTTTTGTTCCACTATATCGACCGCACCGGATTAAGGGGAGGCGTGGGTTTATCATACGGCAGGCTCATCGAGGTAAAGGAATGGGAGGACAATGTGCGAATAGCTACAAGCACACTCAATGACGGGCCTTACGATTTGAATGATTATTCGGCCTTGTTCGATGTACAAATCCCCATTTACAAGCAATTAAAATTTAATGTCCGTTATTCATTTTCACTTTTTAAAATAAGGGAACGTGAGTACCTCAATGTTGATCCCGGCGAAGAAAAGATTAGAAAACAATACAACCGTGTACTCTCTTTTAGGGTTTTGTGGTATTTCAACGAAGAAGCATCACGTCAAAGCAGGCTCAGGTTTTAAACTACAACTTAGAATCCTAAAGGCGAGATTTTAAAAATATACGATTTTAGATTAACCCCGATACGTTACACTTCGGGACAGGCAGATTTTAGATTTAAGATGTTGGTGTGTATCAATCAAATCTAATATCTCCACCATCTGAGTCCTTCGGATGATTCCCGCAGGTGCGCATAGCCGTCAAGCTAAACATATTCCCCAAATAAGTTTTGCAGGCTGAAAAGCCTGTCCGTAGGTCTCCTGCGGAGGAACATCAAAGAAAAGATCCTATTGCCAAAAAGTTTACCAGGCTGAAGGCCTGTCCAATGGACACCTTCGGAGGGACAAATATATTGTTGCAGGCCTTCAGCCTGCGGATACAGATGCTTTGGTGTTAAAAAGGAGCGGTGCTCCTTCTTTTGATATTAAAGGCTTTCAGCCTTTGTTATAGTATTTACTAATTTTAAAATTACAAATATTTTCTTAGCCTAACGGCTATGCGCATGTTCGGGATCAATCTTAAATCAAAAAAGGACGCTTTTATGGATAAGCACTATTTAAGATTCGTAAAAATGCATCTCTTTGATGTATTCCCAAACTCCAGGTGGCATCATGTACCTAACATCCTTTCCATCCTTGATTGCTTTGCGAATGAAGCTTGAAGAAATCTCCATTAAGGGGGCAGCGAAAAATTTTATGGATGGATGGTTTATGTACTTCCCCGGGACAGATCCCGGGCGATTGTATAAGTAAACGGAGTAAAATTCGAGAAGGACTTCGTAATTTTTCCACTTGTGAAACGACTCAAAGATGTCAGAACCTGCAATCAGCACAAAATCCCTGTCGGGGTATTTTTCGTCTAACCAGGTAAGTGTGTGGATGGTGTATGAAGGTTTTGGCATTTTAAATTCAATATCCGATACCCTGAGACCGGGATCGTTTTCGATGGCCGTTTTCAACAGCATCAATCGATGGTGATCGGGGAGTAAACTGTTTTTATCCTTCAGCGGATTTTGGGGTGATACCACGAACCATACTTGATCAAGATCGGTAAAATCGCGCATGTAGGCAGCAACAATTAAATGTCCGATATGAACAGGGTTGAATGAGCCGAAAAATAAGCCGGTTTTTTGTTTCATCTGTATAAAATTAGCCACGGATGCACGGATGATATAGAATGATGTTTCTCCATCGGAGTCCTTTGGACATTTATGCCCCCCGAATGATCGGGGCAAGCGTGGGTGTTAATAATTATCAAAGCCTGCCCGCCCTCATGGCGGGAATATTTCATATTTCTTAATTTCGTCCTAAAAAAAATGTTAATAATTGAAATTATGTTTCAAAACTAAATATGCCAAAATATCGTTATGTTAAAATATTTTAGTATTTTCGGGGCAAAACAAATAAAAACTTAATGATGGATCAAAATTTACTACACTTAATTAACACATACTATCATGGAACGTTTAAAGAAAAACAAAACCGTAAATCAGCTCCTTGAACTCCTCTACGAAACTTTTTCGGCTGAGGATATCAACAAAGATTCGAAATTAGAAAAACTTAGAACGAAACTCTTCGAAATTAAACTCAAAACAATTAATGGCGGAAAAGTTATGGTTGACAATTCTGACGAGATTTCGAATATGCTTATAAAATCCTGAATTTAAAAATGCTTATTTCTGATACGATTTAAGCATTTTTTTTACCTTCCTCAAAAACAGAAAAGACCCTGAGATGGTAACATAATTTCCATTAATTGCTACCCTCATCTTTTGGGTTGACCACATAAACAAATTATAAAAAGTCGGCTTAAAAACTATTTGATCTCCTTTCTTTACAGGCGACTTAAATCCAAACCGTTGAATAATATAGCTCAACAGCTTGTCTGCTCCCCTCACATCTTCAAATTTAATTTCCACGGCATCGCGCAAAAGCGAAACAGTAAAAATGGCAATAAAAATGATGTTGTAAAATAACATCCAAATATTGCTTAACTTAAGTATGGCTGCATTAAAAGTGATTTCGCTAATATAAACCAGGGCATTTACAATAGCAAAATCCAATACAATCATTAGCCCAACCGAAACTATTAAAGCATCAACAAATGAGAACTTTTCGGGTGGAATTTTTGTAATAGATTTAATTACAATGTTACTGTGTTCATTTTCGATGGCAGACAATTTTTCGATGGGATACTCATCAGGATAAATAGAAGGAAGCATTGAAACGGTGTAATTTTCTGCAATATTTTTAAGCTTTACATTTGATATAATTTTAAATTCAGCATCGAAAGTTTGCCCAAGTTTGGAATGCGCAGATTGCGACAGGCAAACACCTCCCGGAACGCAAATCTGTTGCAGCCGTGCGGCCACATTTACATCGTTTCCAAAAATATCTCCATCGCGGTATAACACACTACCAACATGAATTCCTGTTCTCACCAGCAATCGGTGGTTGGAAGGTTTAGCTGTATTAAATTCTTTAATTTCTTCGCCGAACATTTTTACAGCTGTGTAAGCATCCTTAACCGAAGAAAAAACCGCGAGAATACCGTCACCAAGCTTTTTGATAATCTGCCCGTAGTTACTAGTAAAAATTTCCCCGGCAATTCTATCGTGAAACTCAAGCACTTTCATTGCCTGGTTTTCATCGCGGTTCATCATTTCGGAATACCCGACAATATCGGTAAATACAATTGTAGATAGTTTCCTTGTAGGTTCTGCTTCCATATTTTCAGGCAATAAATTTTTCAAGCTCCCGGTAGGTTTGCTTTACTGCTGTTTCAAAATTATCATTTACTATTATGAGGTCAAACCTGGGCGCAAAAGTTAGTTCATATTCGGCTTTTTCAATTCTTTTTATAATCGTTTCTTCGCTGTCGGTCGATCGGTCACGCAGGCGTTTTTCGAGTTCGGCAAGCGAAGGAGCCTGGATAAAAATCGCAAGGCAACGGTCATTGTATTTCTTCTTGATATTTAATCCGCCAACAACATCAACATCAAAAATAACATGCTTTCCTTTTTGCCAAATACGTTCAAGCTCCGATTTCAAAGTGCCATAATAATTTCCGGGATACACCTCTTCCCACTCGATAAATTCATCGTTGGCAATTTTGCTTCTAAAATCTTCGATCGACAAAAAATAATAATCTTTCCCATTGGTTTCATTTCCCCTTGGCTTGCGGCTACATGCCGATATTGAAAATTCGAGGCCTAAATCCGATGCAAGGATTTCTTTTACTATTGAAGTTTTTCCTGACCCCGATGGTGCTGAAACAACGATTAATTTCCCGGTCATACTATCTATAAAATATTGAATAGTTGCTCTTTAATTTTTTCCAGTTCATCTTTCATCTGAACCACCAACTTTTGAATATCTCCATCGTTGGCTTTTGATCCGATGGTATTGATCTCCCTGCCAATTTCCTGGCTGATGAAGTTTAGCTTTTTCCCATTGGCGGTGTCGGCTTCGGCCAGGGTTTGAAGAAAGTAATTACAATGATTGCTCAACCTCACTTTTTCCTCTGTAATATCAATTTTATCGATGTAATAAACCATTTCCTGCTCCAGTCGATTTTGGTCTATCTTTTTTTCCTCGAAATATTTTTCAAGATCAGCTTTCAATTTTTCTTTAATTCTCACTATGCGCTGATCTTCGTATTTGTTAATATTTAACAACAAAGCAGTTATGGTAGCAATACGTTCGGTAAAATCATTTTCAAGGACTTTTCCTTCTTTTATTCTGGAATCATCGGATAAGGCCACGGCCTGATGTATAATTTCTTGCATTCCTTCCCACTCCTCTTCTTCAAGCACATCAGGAACGGCCTGTATCACTTCAGGCAATTTAAGAATCGTAGCAAGTATCTCATTACTGTTTTCAATACCAAGGTTTCTTTGAAGCCCGATAATCTCGTTATAATATTGCGTGGCAAGTTCCCTGTTGATGGCAAAATTTACATCAGCTTTCGAATCTTCAACATTAACAGTTATTTCAATTTTTCCGCGTTCAAGTTTTTGCTGCAAAATCGATCTTATCTGAAGTTCCTTTTCTTTATAAACAGGTGGAATTCTCGATAACATGTCGAACTGTTTACTATTGAGTGTTTTCAGTTCAACAGTGAATTTCCTATTGTTTACTTCACCTTCGGCCCTGCCGTATCCGGTCATTGATTTAATCATACCTAAAAATATTTTCAACAAAGATAAATTAAAACTGAACAAATAAGGACTCCTGTACCAAGGATTTCGCCATCGCTTATAGGTTTTTGTAGTATAAAAAACGAAATTATTTGTGTTAAATTAAATTTGACTATGTCAAAAAAATGTATTTTTACGTGCCTGATTTTTTCAAATAGCACTAAAGACAGCCTAAATGATTAGAAGCATCATTATAGAGGACGAATATAATGCCCGTGAAACACTTAAAATTTTACTTGAAAAGTATTGTGATAATGTTGAACTTGTAGGTGAAGGTCATGATGTGAAATCAGGGTTGGAATGCATAAAAACATACGAGCCTGATTTGGTGTTTTTAGATATTGAAATGCCCGATGGCGATGGCTTCGACCTACTAAGCCAAATCAATGGTTTTAAGTTTGATATTATTTTTACCACCGCATATTCTGAATTTGCGGTACAGGCCTTTAAATACAGCACTGTTGATTACCTGTTAAAACCAATTGTACATGAAGAACTGATAAAAGCTGTTGACAAGGCAGAGTTGGAACTTCAAAACAGGGATTTAACACAAAAATTCTCCAAACTACTCGCGTATAGTAATTCCGGCGGCCCGATAAAAAGAATTGTATTGGCTACAAAAGATCAATACAATCTTGTGAATGTTTCGGAAATTATTATGTGTAAATCCTATAAAAATTACACCATCTTTTTCCTTGAAAATGGCCATAAAATAAAAACCTCCAAAACATTAAAAGATTATTATGATACGCTTACCGAAAGCGGATTTATAAAACCCCACCGTCAGTACATGGTAAACATGAAACATGTGCAGTCGTACCTGAGGGCTAACGAAAACATTATAAAACTTACCATGGGATTTGAAGTGCCGGTATCCTCACGAAACAAGGATAAAATCCTCGAAATTATCAACCAAATTTAATTACCTCTCACTTTAGGTTTTTGATTTTTTAGTAACTTATAAACAAGTTCTCCCACCACTGCATCATATTCGATGAATTTGAAATGATTTTTTTCGAGAACACTTTTGCTGGCAGGATTGTTCTTAATTGTTTTTGCAATTATACCATTAACATCATTATTTACAAAAGCCCATTTTACCAGACCATGCAGCGCTTCAGTAGCAAAGCCGTTATTTTGTGCTGGCTCAATGATAGAATACCCACATTCCACCATCCCATTTTCATCGGGCAAACCTAAAAAGCCTCCATTGCCAATCACAATTCTTTTGTCATTTTCGGTGGCGACAAAATACCACATCAACTAGCCCCTGGCCTCCGGCATATCAAAAATCCTTTGGAAAAACCATTCCATTGTATTTTCATCATTTTCAGGAGGAGGCCAACCAAAAGGGAACTCCGCATTTAATAATAATGAAAGACGAAAAATATTAGACATTTCAGCCTCAGCCATATCGAGGTTTCCGGCAATCAATTCAAGCCTTTGGGTTTTGATAACAAAAGGTCCGGCCATTATTAAAGTTTGATTAGTGATGATGCTCCGGTAATATTTACATTGCCAATTTCAGGATTATTATGATAACGTAACACTGAGACTCCACTTAATGTTACATCCAAATGATCGGTAACATGAATAGTTCCGTCGGAAGCTCCGCTTAAAACAAAATATGCTGATTCGGTAACAAAATTACCCATATTCAATTGGCTGGCACCACTTGCTTCCAGGTAAAGATTGGAACAAAGTCCGTTGATATTAATAACACTTGCACCTGACAAAACAATGTCGCAATTATCCGCATCAAAATTACCAGAAAATGCACTTGCTCCCGAAAGCTCAATATCAAAATCATCCAAATTTGTTGGTGTAGAAAAGCCATTCATAGAGACCGCAATTGCACCACTTCCTTTTAAATTTTCGATTGTTGGCATATATACTTCGGCTGTCAGAATCAAATTGTTATAATCGTGCCCACTTTCCAGATCAATGATCAACCAGTTGCCGGAGCGCCGGACTTCGAGATAATTCACAATATTATCATCCACATACACCACAACACTAAAAGAGTCTGATTTTACAATAGACAATTCAAACGCGTTGTTAACTTCAACTCTGTTGAAATCTGCAAATGAGTATTGAACATCTACTACATTTCCCGATCCTTTTATCATACTATACACTGAGGATTCATCGCATCCCCAAAACTGGGCAATTGCTATTGCCATTACAACCAGTACAATCACTTGCTTTTTCATTTTAATATGTTTTTATGGTTAATTACTTAAATACAATCTAAAGACAGGAGAAATTTGCAAGGGTTTAAAAACTTTTGAACTATTCTCCCTTAGCATATCTTAGATTGCATAAAGTAAGCAAAAAACAGGGCCCCTAAAGGCCCTGAAAAATGAAAAAACTATCCCCAAATAAAACCCAACTCAAAATCAAAACTTTGAGAAAGGTAATATTATCAATACAATTGTTCGTGGCAATCGGTGCAAAGTGAAACCTTCCATTCTCCATCAATATCTACCGGGTGCTGAAATTCAAGTCCCTGCATAGTAGAATCGATCACCAAATTATCGGGAGGCCCCTGAGCTTTGATTATGTGACAAAGATTACAATCACGGCTTATCACTCTGTTATCGGCAGTTGTATGCCGATCATTATGACATCGTGCGCATCCAACAGTTTCCACATGCCCAAGATGACTTGGATAAACATCCCATCTGACCCCCATGTATGGAAAAATATTTTTATTGAATTCTTCTTGCAGCGTATTAACTGCCTGAGTTAACAGGTGTTTTTGTGTTTCAAAAACTTCCGGATAATTGTCCTCGTAATAAGTCATTAATTCGCTTTCAATGTAATGCATAGCACTATCCTTAGTTGGGAATTCAGGCGTAACAACTTGCATGCTCATTAATTTTATTTCAGGGAGGTCACTCGAAATTCGTCCGGAGGCAAGCGCATCATCAACAAAATCGATGGGATTACGATAATGGTGCGACGGCCTGTTATGGCAGTCGATGCAATCCATGGTCCTAATTTTATCTTTGTACAACTCGATGCTATCAAGGGGGTTGTCGGCATCCTCATAAACAAATACTTCGTTGGTTTTTGTGTTGGTGTATCTCACCCAGGGAATTTCATCGATCTGTGGTGATGTAGCAATGTATTCAATTTTAACATCAGGATTAATATGCCAGTGTATTCCTTCCTGCAAGCCCAGAGCGCTTAAACTTGGACCAGTTTTAATATTAAGATGAATATCCCATTCCGAATTAGTTTCATCTGCCAGATAATGCCTTTTGGTAATAAGCTGTCTGGCATAAAATTTTTCATGCCAGTGGCACTGTTCACATGTTTCCCTGGCCGGCCTCAAATCCTTTATAGGTGTTTTTATTGGTCTTGGATAAACACCGGCCGTAACCGCATATAATTGATAAATTCCAGACATTTTTGATTTAACATACCAACCTGCTCCAGGCCCAACATGACAAGTAACGCAGGATACTTTTGCATGCGATGAATTTTGGTAGGCTACATACTCAGGCTCCATAACTGTATGGCAAAGTGTGCCACAAAATTCGACGGATTCGGAATAATGAAATGCTTCATAACTTCCTATGGCGCTAAAAAGTAGAAAAATTGTGCTTCCTAATCCAAAAATAAAAACTGCTGTGCGTTGAGATGGCTCATTTAAATTTACAATCGGGAACTTAAATTCTTCGTCATCACCTTCCAGCTTTTTTATCTTCTTTGCTTTCCTGATTGCTCCAATTGGAATCATGATTAATCCTATGATGAGAAATACCGGAAGTATAATAAATGTAAACAGTCCAGTGTAATTATCACCAATCCCGAAGATAAAGGATATGGTCATCATAAATATGATCAGCATCAAGCTAATGAAAGCCAATGCAGCTCCTGCAGCGGTAGTCCAACTATAAAAGGAACGAGGTAGCTTCATTATCTAAATATTTAAGTGTTTGTATTTCATAAATTCAATTTATTAATATACTAAACAACTTTGGCCAGTACAGTCCAGGTCAAAGAGACTCTGAAATTATAATTTTAAAACTCAATAATTCCAACTATCGCTATGAGAAATTAATTTCGATTTAATAGTCATCAAAATCATCACTCGGCTAACCAGTAATCCAATTTAAAAAATTATAATTCCTGATTAGCCTAAAAATGATGTTCTATTAGATACTATGAAATATTTGAACTATTCTTTTGCAGGATTTGGATGTGCAATTTTTTTCAAATACTCAGCGTAGTTAAAGCCTTTAAAAGTTGGGCTTTCGTCGTTGTGACACTTTATACACGTCTCTTCAGTAGGAATAATCAATCCTTTTTCAAGTGATTTTTCCTGACTCTTCATAACGGCCTTGGGGTAATATCCTCCGCCTGCACCATGACATGATTCGCAAGAAACGCCTTCTTCAGCTTTAAGCCCGGCAATTAAATCGGGATCTGCTGCTGCAGCTGTAGAGTGACACTTCAGGCATTTAGGATCGTTGGCCTCTTCACCTTTTAAACTTGCCATAGCATTGGCATGAGGGCCTTTGGACCATAGTTTATACTGGGCTCCTGTTGCTGGTTTGTTGTGACACATTTTGCATTTTTTTGCGCCAACAAAATCAAATTCCTGTGCCATCATGGCAATATTTCCCATAATAAAGAGAAAGCATGCAATTAATAAACTTCTTACTAACATAATTTTAATTTTTGGTTGCGAATTGCTTTTTATCTGTCTAAGTCTTAAATCCTGAAACTATTTCCATTTTTGTTCCAGATTGAGTTTTCAAATTTAATTCAAATTCAACTGATTATCAATAACTAAATTTTGATTAGTAATAAATGTTGGTGGTTCTAATAAACTCCCATCAAGAGCGAATACACAATTAGAATTATCATAATTACGCCCAATCCCAAGAATAGGAAACCGAAAAACTTTACAAATTTCATCCATGTTGAAGAAAAATCTCTTTCAACCACAACTTTATCAAGATTTCCCGATTCTACCAGTTCTTTATATTCTCGTGGACGATCTTTTTTGTACTCTTCTAAAGGCACATGTCCAGTAAAAATTACCGTATCCATTGGAAACGATTCAGGTCTTAAATGGGTATTAAAGAAGTGAATTGTAAAAATTAGTCCCGATAACCCAATAACTGCAACGGCCCAAAATACAGCCATGTAGTCAAACTTTTCCCAATAAGTCCATCTTCCGTATTCGGGTCTTGGTCCGCGTTCCAAAAACCATTTAATGGAAGCACCCAAATCTTTAATATCCTGCATATTAAACATCAAAGAGTTTTTACCAAATAGAAATTCTTTTGTACTAAGTCCCTCTATGGCTCTTAACTGAAACAATGTGCCTAAATGGAAAGCAAAATATCCGAAGGTGATAACTGCTGCAAAGCGAGTAAAAGAGCACATAGTTGTCGTTGTGTGTGGCATGTGTAAGATAGCCAGTGAACCCAGGATTGGCATTCGCATGACATTGCTTACGTGTATTTACAATGTTTTTGTAATTCAACTGTGAATTGGGATTTTCGATTTTAAAAATGCTATGCGACCCATGGCAATCTGAGCATCGTGCATCTCTTAAATCGCCAAGCTGGTATGCTTTACCATGATAGGTTTCTTTATAGGTACGCGAATCGGTATTCAGTGAAGACAAAATATCGTGCGATCTATGACACGCTTTGCAATCAGGTGCATAAGGTTCATTGCTTTGTGTATTCAACAATCCCGAAAAAAGAATCATAGGTGTGATCAAGAATGCAATCAATACATAATGGAATTTTATGTACTTCATAAACATATTCTATTTTATTAATGCCATCCATTTATCATGCTTTTAAAATTACTTGTAGTAGTTTTTCCTATGGTGCAGAAGTAGATGTGAATAATCATAAAAACAGAAAGTGAGAACCCGGCAATAATATGAGTAAGACCGGTAAGGTGAAGACCACTCATACCAAACACCTTATGAATTAGTATTTCGGGAAAAATTAACCCGCATCCACTTGCAATCAATATTGGCAACAGAAAGTACATTGCACCCACATAACTGAGTTTCTGTAAAGGGTTGAATTTGCGCTCAATGCTAATTGGATATGGTGCTTTCTTTTTGGTAAAAATACCCAAAGTATAATATCGTATCTGATAGAATAATTCCTTATGAAAGCCGCTTTTTGGAATTTTGTAGTATCCTCCGTTGGCAGAAAATATATTTCCAAGTAAAAATATAATGTAAGCTATCGAAAGAATTACACCTGAAACGTTGTGCATTGATACGGCAATATCAAACCTGATCATTGAATAAACTTCAGCAGAATATTGCAGGCTAAGGCCTGAAAATAGTAAAATTAGAAAAAACAAACCGTTGCTCCAATGCCATAACCTGATCCAAATTGGATATAAATAAATTTTTGTTTCCATATTATTTTGTAATAAATCTGAGTACTGTATGAATTAAAATTCCCATCAACACAAAGCCAATTATAATAAGGCTTGCCACGTTAAGGTAAAAATTGCGGTTTGCCCCGATAATATAGTGGTCGCCTAACATTGTAGCATTGAAAAAGCCAAGATCGTTTCTCTTTTCAAACGATTCAAATTTGTACAGTGTCGCCATCAACAAGGAGTTCTGCGAATGGCAATCAGCACAATTACGCACGGCCTCTTTCTTTGGTAATACCTTATGCGCTATTAAAATATCTTTATCAACCTCTGTATGACATTCAATACATCGAACTTTGCTAAAATGCAAAGCCTGGTTGGGAAGCCACTCGTGCGTTTCTAAAATATTTGGATTGGTGAGTTTTGAAATAAGCTGGTATTTATCGATGTCTGCATGGCAACTTAGGCAAATACTATTATCATAAACAATTACCTTTTTTATGTTTTTGTTATTACGTGCATTTAGTTTATAGGTATGCGGATTATGACACTTCCAACAGGTAAAGTCATCGTTATGGAGTATTGAGTGAACGCTTTGCTGGAAATCTTCTTCGATTTTTTCGAAATGAAACTGTGCAAAGGTTTCATCTCCGCCATGACAATCCATACACGAAAATTTAGTCTCCATACGGAGCAGACCATCATGAGGAAAGTTTTCATAATCGCTGGAATGGCAGTCGGTGCATAGAAATGTTTTATGATTTGACTGATAAAACTGTGCAGAGTCCAATACAAAAAATGGGTTCATTCTATCACGAACCCCCCTTTCTGCCCAATCGTTATAATAAGAATAAAAACGGTCGCCGTGGCATTGGAAACATTTTTGGTTCTCAATTACATTTTCAGGTATTTCCTTTCCTTCCTGACTAAATACAGGTTGATTAAATAACAGGCTTAGAAATAGCGCTGTAGCTAAACAAAAAAGATACTTGTACATTAATGATAAAAATTTTTTAAATTAAAATCCCCAGAGTCTCGTAATTGTAAACCCGAACATGAGATCGGAAAATCCATTGCTCAGATCGAATCCGTTATTCATGTATAGTTCCTGTGGCAGTATGCCGTTTGATGATGTAATATAGATTTGAAAAGCATGGTAACCTGTTGATACTTCATACCCTATCCCAAAGTTTGGCTTGGCAACCTCAAAGTCTTTCTGCTCGGAAATAGATTGGATTTTCAAGGGAATATCATACTGAAAAACAAATGATGACTGGGGTGAAAACTTTATTCTTCCATTAAACCCAACACCAAACACATCGTGGTTACCGGTGGAATCGGTAGAATTAAAGTGTGTAAAAGAACCTGTGGCCTGCAAAGTAAACCAGTCGTTGAATTTTCTTCCAACAATTACCTGCGAAAAATAGGATAGGCGGTTTGAGGATTTGTATTCTGTGCCGAAAACACTTTTATTTCTGCCATCGATTGCCATATTTGCATACAGTGTAACAGCTACAGGCATGGTATTCTCGCGTGTTTGTTGCAAAGCAGCCCATTTAAGATTAAAGTCGCTGTACATATTTTTCAGGGTCAGGCCATAGCCAATTTGTACATTATCCATAATGCTATAGTTAAAACCATTACGGATGTTAGCCCCGGGAGCATACAGTCCGTAAATATCCTTAATACCATTGTCCATTGTTCCAAACCTGTGTTGGATAACCCATTCCAATGTGTTTTTTGGATGAATTAAACATGTTTGGTTGTCGATAAGTAAACTGTGTTCAAACGGAGTCCGTACCGGTTTATCTTTTGGTTTTGCTTCTGCTTCATCCTGAGCGAATACCGGGGTAAATCCAAATAGTAAAATAATTAGTCCTGCTATATACTTTTTCATTGATTTAAAATTTTAGTTATTCTACTTAGTTGTTTTTTGCTCCTTGAGTTATCCATTGCAAAATTATTTGAGCTTCAGCTTCGGAAGAATACTTAGTACCATGACTGCCGGTAACTGGATGTGGGTAAGTATAGATTTTGCTGGCGTCAGGACTTGCGGTACTGTACATTCCTTTTGTAGTAAGGCTGTTGTAAGCATTTGCTGCCGTAAGGTCGAGAGATGAAATACCTCCCGACTTATGACAGTTTGTGCAATTGTCAGTCTCCCAAATAGGCGCTACCTGAACTGAAAAGCTTATGGTATCGGTTGGATCGGGAGGTTCAGGCCCCGGTTCGGGTTTTATAAAATCGTATTCACACGAGGTAAGCAACCACACAAAAAGAACAATCATTGCAAGATGTAATATTCGGGTTAGTTTCATAGTAATTAATTTTGGGAAATAGTTACTGAATTAAAAACAGGCTTCTAATCCTAATCAGCGAAATCTGCGGGAAACATTACTAAAAAGACGGACATAATTAGAAGCCCATTTGTTTTAAAATCTAAAAAGGATTTAGAAAGCTGCAATAGAATTCTCTAATATCTTTTTAATGTATGAAGGATTGTGTACCCCAAGACTTCTGTCTTCGGTTAATGCTTTGTAGTTGAGGCAAGCGCCTGCAACAACTGCCTGATAAGTTCCGGGGATTGGGCTGTAGCTACCTTCGGCGGTAATTCCTGCTGCATCCAGTTTAACTTTCAAATCGACTAAGAGTGCAGCAATTTGGTCTTGAAATACCTGGGTTTTTTCAGCCAGGGTTTCTGCATCGTGGCAGGAGATACATCCGGCATGGTTAACATTGGTTGAGCCGTGATAATAATAAGCAATATTCATGGTGTGCCCGCCTGCTTGTGCGCCAAAAGGCTCGGCCATGTGACAAGTAACACAAGCATCGGCAATATTTGTAAAGTGCTGATGATTCGCGTTGTAGCCTGTTCCTGGTTCAAATAATCCGGCGGCAGCTAAAGTGTTGGCTTGAGGACCATGGTGAAGACCCCAATATGGAGATGTAACAACGATTTCGGCACCACCTTCTACAGGGAATGGATCAACTGTTCCACCCTGGTGGCAACTTGCACAAAGATTTGCTTTACCAAAATCAACAGTTGAACCACCTGTATTGCGGAGTTCTGTTGGCCCTTCAAATGTAAAGACCAGGTCGGCAGAGGTGTAGGTATCATGAATTTTATGACAGGTATAGCAGTTTGGTGGATTTGGATTTGAAATCATTGCTCCTTCCGCCATGTAATCATAAGAACCATCGATATTCCCTAAAAACCCTTGACTTGTGTGGCAAATTGCGCACTCGCCTGTATTTCTTTCATAGTTTCCACCCAAGGCATGTGTAGAGTGACCCCATTGATTTTCAATTGCAAAAAGCACCTGGTTGCTGCTATGACATTCCACACACGCTGTTGTTCCATCGGCACCTTCAGTTCCGTTAGTTCCGTTTGTTCCATCAGCACCGGCCGGGCCGGCAGGGCCTTCTTTTGTACATCCTGCTGCCACTACGAGCGCCAGAACCATTACCATAAATAAGTGTGCTATATTAAATTTCTTCATTAATAAATATTTTAATTGGTTATAAATTAAATTCCATCGTCAAAAGTACTGTTAACAAATTCACGCAGTCCATAATTGGGCTTAGTATTTTTCTGCCATAAAAAAGTATTTATTATCCTTCATATTGACATATATCAATACTTTGATGATGAAGGCGCTTAAAAATCACTAACTAATTGATTTAATGATTACTTTTGCATATTGAAAAAGAAGTAATGTTTTATGATTCAATTTAAAAAATCGGCTATTTGCGGAAACTGTAATGACTGCAACCGAAGGTCTCCGCTCTTCAAACTTCTAAACAACGAAGAGTTGTTAATGATCAACGAAGGGAGGTTCGAGGTTTCGTACAAAGCGGGCGAAATGATCTTTAAACAAGGTTCCGCGTCTTCACACATCCTAATGCTCACCAGCGGCCTGGCAAAAATTTATCTTGAGGGAAATAATAATAGAAATCTGATAATAAAGATAATCAAGCCAATCCAGATGTTTGGAGGCCCCGGGATTTTTATCGATAGCAGAAACTATTACTCTGCCACAGCCCTTGAAGATACGACTATCTGTTTTATTGTACAGGAAAATTTTAAAAAGGCCATCCGGTCGAATCCTGACTTTGCCGAGCAGTTTATTATGCACATCAATAAAAATGCAATTTTTACATTCGGCCGTTTTGCTGATCTTACTCAAAAACAAATGCCCGGCAGGGTTGCCGATGCTTTGCTGTATTTGTGTAAGGATATTTACGAATCCAATAAATTTAAAATGTCATTATCACGTCAGGATCTGGCGGATATGACAAGCCTTTCAAAAGAAAGTTTTATCAGGATATTAAAAGAATTTAAAGAAGAGAATATCATCACCTTAAATGGTGATGAGATTGAAATCACAAATTTGGAACGGCTCGAAAAAATAAGTGCGGTTGGTTAATTTCAAAGTAATTATAATACCAGCCTTATCCCCAGCGACAGATTAATAATTGCGAATAGCTCTTTATCGGTACGTGATTCGGTTAAAGTTTTAAAATTAAACTGTAAGGTATCGTACATAAACTCCGAATCGAAAACAAGCCCAAAACATGGAGAAATATCATACCTCAATCCGACACCTGCCATCCAGGAAAACTTCCAATCGCGTGCTGACGTAATTTCATAAAAAGAAACATCAACACCAAAAAAATCAGGCTTAAAGAGCTGGTAAGGCGTTTGTCCGTAAAGCAACCCAACTAAAAACTTACCTGTAAGCGAAAATTTATTGACCAGTGGAAACTGAATGTATGGGCCGGCCATTGTGGCAATGGTAAGAAAGGATTCAGAACGAATATAGACATCATCCAAAAATGGATCAGATTGAACCAAAGCTGCTCCTAAGCCGGAAACATCGATAGGATGAAAATTTACTCCAACGGAGGCACCAATTCCATAATGAGGTTTGAAAAACCATACTCCTTCGGCAGCAGCCTGAAATCCGAGCTCGGCAAAGGTTCCGTTATCTAATGATTTTAATCCAAAATCACCAAAGGGAATGGAAATACCGGAACGAAAACCAACGAATGAATTGTTGTTTTGAGCATTTAATGCGGTATTAAAAAATAACAGGAAGAATATTACCAAACTTAGCAGAAAATAATTGGTCAATTTTCTTTTCATAGCTATAGTTTCTTTGAGTGTAAAAGTACTGCCTTTTCAATTAGCGCCAATTAAAACCCATTGCTTTTGAGATGCTCCTATAAAAAATATGGATACAGATTATTGCCCACATTATGAAACAGTTTTTCTATCAAGGCATACCATATACTAAACTATTTGAAAACAAACCCTTTTGGTTCGCACAAAAACACTTATCTAACTGGTTTTTGTTAATTTTGCTACCATTTTATTTACTATGGATTTCTTCAATCGAAAAGTGGTATGGATTACCGGGGCATCATCGGGCATCGGACTTGCATTGACAGAACTTTTGTGTAAACTGGGGGCAAGGCTCATACTAACCTCCTCCAATGAAGAAAAATTAAAATCAGCGGCTGAAATTTGCAAAGCAAATGGAACAGAGTGTAAAACCCTTCCCTGCGATCTTTCTGATAGTACACAGTTTACCGGCTTATCACAAAAAGCGCTTTCCTTTTTTGGTAAGATTGATGTTTTGATTTTGAATGCCGGAAAAAGCCAACGGGGTAAAGCTGTTGAAACAGAGTTAAAAGTTGACCGTTTGTTGATGGAACTGGATTATTTTAGCAATATAACGATAGCCAAAGAAGTAGTGAAAAACATGAAACAATCCGGAGGTGGACACGTTGCTGTAACCAGCAGTATTACGGGAAAATTTGGTTTCCCCCTGCGCTCGGCTTATGCTGCGGCAAAACACGCTTTACATGGCTTTTTCGAAACCCTGGGTATCGAAGAAAGAAAAAATGGAGTTTTTGTTACCATTGTTTGTCCGGGAAGGATAAACACCCCCATTTCCTACAGTGCCATTTTGCCCAACGGAGCCACACATAATAAGCTGGACAAGGGACAGGACAGTGGAATGGCTGCCGAAGTGTGTGCCAGAAAATACCTCAGGGCAATCCAAAAAAAGAAAAGAGAAGTTTATATTGGGAAAAAAGAAATTTTTATGGTACACATAAAAAGGTTTTTTCCATCAATTTTTTATAAAATTGCAGATTCAATCAAACCAACATAGAATATCAACATGGGGATCAATTTTGTAGGAATACAGCAAATAGGCATAGGTGTAGAAGATGTGTATGCAGGATACGGGTGGTATCGAAAAAATTTTGGGATGGACATCGAAATTTTTGATGAAAAGGCCATTGCGGAGTATATGTTGCATTACACCGAAGGCGAACCACGCGAGCGCCACGCTATTCTTGCACTGAATATGATGGGTGGCGGTGGTTTTGAAATTTGGCAACATACCGGCAAAAAACCTCAAAAAGCACATCACAACCTAAACCTTGGAGATATCGGCATCAATGTTTGCAAAATAAAAGCTGTGGATATTCATAAGTCGTTTGATGAAATGATACAAAAAGGGCTTGACCTCCTTGGCGAAGTTGTTGAGACTCCAAACGGCATCAAAAACTTTTTTGTAAAAGATCCCTTTGGAAACGTTTTCCAGGTTTTGGAAGAAGTGGACAGGTTTTACAAAGGCACCTCCAAAAATGGCGGTACTTATGGGGCAATCATTGGTGTTTCGGATATTGATAAATCGCTGAAAGTTTATAAGGATCTACTGGAGTACGACAATATTGTATATGATCAATCCGGAACTTTTGAGGACCTCCGGGTAAATGACGGCGGCGGCGAAAAGATGAGGCGGGTTTTACTCACCCACTCCAAACCTCGCAAAGGTGCTTTTTCTCAGTTTTTTGGGCCAACCCAAATAGAGCTTATCCAGGTTACACACCATAAACCTGATGTGGTTTTCCATGGAAGAATCTGGGGCGACCCCGGGTTTATTCATCTGTGTTTCGACATTACCGGCTTTGATGCATTAAAGGAAAAATGCGCACAGGCAGGCTTTCCTTTTACTGTTGACAGCCGCAGCCAAATTGAGGGTGGCAACAGTTTCGACATGGGCGATGCAGCCGGGCACTTTGGTTACATTTCCGATCCCGATGGCATACCCATCGAGTTTGTGGAAACCCATAAAATCCCGATTATCGAAAAGCTTAACATTTCGCTTAACCTGAGCAAGCGAAACCCGGACAAACCACTCCCGCGCTGGATTTTGAAGGCTTTGGCTTTTAAAAGGAAAAGATGATTGGGTAATCGAAAATCGTTCGTGCCATTGGCCTCCTTCGCTTCGTTCTCTCAAGTCGCTTAGTTCTCTCAAGTCGCTTAAGTCTCTTAGTTCGCCTACTTCGCTTCGTTATCTCAAGTCGCTTTCTTCGCCAACCTCGCTTCGTTCGCTCAAGTCGCCCTTTTCAATCATTAAATTGTTTCTCCGTAGGAGTCCTTCGGACCAGCATCATATATTTTGCCGATGTTTCAATAAAAGTTTGCATCTTTGTAACTGTAAAAAAATAATTGTAAAATGGGAAAAGAAATTGAAATTAAAACCATCCAAAAGTATTCGTACATGGCTTTTTCGTCGCGCTCAGGTAAAAACGATATTAAAGCAGTGATCATGTTAACCGATGAAAGTAGTTTTTTGGGCTACCTCCACTTTATGACTGATGGTTGCCAGCTACCGCAAACCAAAAAAAAATACAACCTGTATTACTACTATTACCATTTTAGCGACATGCCTGTAATTGTTGATATGCTTAGGAACGAGGCACCGGTTTATATTTTCTATATGGAAGAAAACAAAGAAAATTGCAGAATTTCGACTACCTTGGAATTGGTGGGTGAAGGTGAAAATATAAACCAATGAAATATTTCAGGCTTTTAAAAGTTAACTCACAAAGTAAATAGGTAAATATTAAATTTGACAAACTGTACCATTTTCCGTTTCAATAGTATCACAATATGAAAAAACACATCATACTTATCCTCATATTTTTTTTAGCATTCCAGGGTTTTTCGCAAAATGTGGATGAAAGTACCCGCAGAAAAGCAAGTGCCATTTTTACTGTAATCAACGATTTTTATGTTAATGTACCCGATTCGGTTGATAACAAGTTTTTTAACCTTGGTGTAGATTTTCAAGGATTGTACGATTACAGAATAGGGAAAAGTAATTTCAGCTTTGCCTTTGGCGTTGGTATTGGATCGCACAACTTTAAAAGTGATGCCTTTGTAGTAGAAAATGACAGCAATGTTTCAGGGCTTCGTCCAATCAGTTCAAAGTACCCGGGCAAAAATTACAAAAAAAATAAGATTTCATACACCTACTTTGACATTCCCCTCGAATTCAGGCTAAGAACCAAAAGCGACATACGAGCTTCGGTAGGTTTTAAAATTGGCTTCCTTATCGACAGCCACACCAAATACCGTGGCGATGATTACCTGCTTGGCACCACCGATAATCTTTTCGTGAAATTTAAAGACATCCCGAATATCGAAAGTTTCAGATATGGTGTTACGGCAAGGTTTGGGTGGAAGTTTATCAACGTTACAGGATTTTATTCACTTACCAATCTTTTTACCAAAAACAAGGGTCCCGAAATTTATCCAATTTCAGTTGGTATTTCGTTGATGCCTTTCTAAATTTGGTTCAACTGCGATTTTAGGAGAAAGACTTATTTTATATTACATGGCTACTATTTTGGTTGGCAGTCCATAATTCAGCCCATTGCCGACTATTGGATAAAGACTGTGGACTCAAAATATCAAAAACAATTGTTGAGGTGTTCAATTAAATACTAATACCAATCATCTGATAATAATTTTGCTACAAATAAGCCGAACCATTTTTCATCAAATTAACTGAATTGCCTTTCATTGGAATAACCACAAAATTGTTGATGAAAGTTTTTTAGGGATAAGAACACGGATAACACTGATGAAGCAGATTAACACTGATCCGTGTAAATCAGTTTAATCCGTATCATCCGTGTTCAAAAATAAGAAACACAAATTTGGTGTAATTAATACGTAAGCAGTTGAACATCTCAAAACAATTATATTTACATACAAAATTCCACAAAAATGGTGGTAGGATCTTAATTTGATTAACTTATTACAGATAAAGGTAATGAAGCATCATTACCACCGCTCCTGTTAAAAAGCCGAAATAAATATCTTGAGGCCTATGCTTTTCGAGAGACAGGCGGGAGAAGCCTATTAGTCCGCCCAGAAGAAGTGAACAAAGTATAAAAAAAGTAAGATTCACAGCCAATGTTAGTTGCAAGCCGATAAACCCTCCTGCCAAAGCTCCGGCTGCAAGCATATAAAGGCTCACATTTTTCATGATAATGATAAAAATGGAGACTACTGCCAGGCTTGCCATTCCCAAAATAAAAAGATTGAAAATGGGGGAAAGGTTTATCCTATCCAGCAAATGATAGGTAAACAGGTAAAAAATTGCGGTGACAGCCAAAGGAACAAGCCGTGTATCTTTGCCTGCCAGAATTCCTTTTCGTTTGAGCATGGCCGACAAAATATTGCTTAACAATCCCGGGAGAATAAATGTAGTAATGGCCACGAGTCCAAGGATCATCCAGCGTGCATTTTCAGGAATTGAAGTTGCAAAATAGAATTGCAAATTGAATGTGATCATCAAAAAAAAGAAAACAATAAAAAGCGGGTTAAAAATTTTGGATATAATTAAGGCAACTTGTTTTTCCATTGATGGGATAGTGTGGCGGATACAATACTTATTTTAATTCCTTACGCAGGCGGGCTACAGGAATGTTGAGCTGCTCACGATATTTTGCAACCGTGCGGCGGGCAATATTATAACCCTTTTCTTTTAAAATGCCGGTAAGCTGTTCATCGGTAAGTGGCTTAATTTTATCTTCGCCTTCCACACAATTCTGTAATATTTTTTTAATCTCCCTTGTTGAAACTTCTTCACCCGAATCGGTTTGCATTTTTTCGGAGAAGAATGTTTTTAACAAAAATGTTCCGTAAGGAGTTTGGGCATATTTGCTGTTAGCAACCCGCGATATGGTTGAAATATCAAGATGAACAATGTCAGCAATATCCTTCAGGATCATGGGCCTGAGCGTGGTTTCGTCTCCGGTAAGAAAGTATTCCTTCTGATAATTCATGATGGTGTCCATGGTAACGGAAAGGGTGTTTTGCCTTTGCCTTATGGCATCGATAAACCATTTTGCGGAATCAATTTTGCGTTTAACGAAGAGTATGGCTTCTTTGCGCTGGTTGCTTTTTTTACCCTTATCTGCCGAATAATCTTCGATCATCTCCATATAGGTTCTGCTTAAGCGAAGTTCGGGGGCATTTCTTGAATTAAGCGTAAGTTCCAGCTTTCCATCGTTGATGTTAATCATAAAATCCGGCGAAATGTATTGATTGGTTTTAATGGTTTCGCCCATCGAGTTGCCGGGTTTTGGGTTGAGTTTTAGGATTTCGTCAATGGCAGTTTTTAACTGCTCATCCGTGATTTTTGCTTTCTTTAGAATTTTATCGTAATGCTTTTTAGTAAATTCGTTAAAATAGCGTTCGATAATTATAATGGGCAGATCAAGATCTCTTTCAGGATTTTCGTCAAGCTTACGCTGAAGTTGAATGAGTAAGCATTCTTTTAAATTTCTTGCACCAACTCCGGCCGGATCGAGTTCCTGAATCCCCCGTAATACTTCAAGAATTTCGGAAGTTGTTGCCATCACATTTTGGGTAAAGGCCAAATCATCAACCATTGCAGTAAGTTCGCGTTGCAGATACCCTGAATCATCGAGATTACCAATAATAGTATTGGCTATAACTAACTGCTTTTCGCTTAAGCGGCGCAGCCCCAACTGAGCAAATAAATGGTCGTGAAATGTGCTACCTGAAGCATAAGGTATTTCCTTACGCTCATCGTCCTTACTATAATTATTGGCCTGAAGTTTATAGGCAGGGGTATCGTCATCGTTGAGATAATCAGACAGGTCAAACTCATCACCATCTTTGTTATCGAGGTCATTTTCAAAATCCTCCTCCTGATTTTCGTTCAGTTCATCGTTCACCTCTCCGGTGTCCTCAAGTGCAGGATTTTCTTCGATTTCCTGTTTTATGCGCTGCTCAAGGGCCATAGTGGGTATCTGCAGCAATTTCATCAGCATAATCTGCTGAGGTGAAAGCTTTTGCACCTGCGCTAACCTTTGGCTTTGTGATAGCCCTTGTTTACCCATGAATGAAAATTAAATTATTTATGTTTTGTAAATTTAGACAAAATTCTAAACATGAAATTTTTTTTAAGATAATAATTGAAAAATAATTAAAATTCGGCGTTTTTTGGTGTCCGTGGAAACGGGATTACATCCCTGATATTTTTCATTCCGGTAACGAATTGAACCATCCTTTCAAAACCAAGGCCAAAACCACTGTGGGGAACCGTACCATATTTCCTGGTGTCGATATACCACCATAAGGTTTCCATGGGGATATCCATTTCTTTGATCCTGTGCAGTAATTTATCCAGGTTTTCCTCGCGTTGCGATCCGCCAATTATTTCGCCGATGGTTGGGAAAAGCACATCCATTGCCCTCACCGTTTTGCCATCATCGTTTTGCTTCATATAAAAAGCTTTGATGTCGCGGGGATAATCCGAGAGGATAACAGGTTTTTTGAAATACTGTTCCACCAAATAACGTTCGTGCTCCGACTGCAAATCAACACCCCAACTTACGGGAAATTCAAACTTTTTGTCCGCCTTTTCCAGTATCGCAATGGCTTCGGTATATGAAAGCCTTTCATATTTAACACTTACAATGTTTTGTAAGCGTTGCAATAATTCCTTATCGATCATCTTGTTGAGAAATTCCAGGTCATCTTTACAGTTGTCGAGGGCATACTGTACAAGATATTTCAGAAAATCTTCGGCTAAATCCATATTATCATGAATATCATAAAAGGCCATCTCAGGCTCTATCATCCAGAACTCGGCAAGGTGACGTGGTGTATTTGAGTTTTCGGCCCGGAAGGTGGGGCCAAAAGTATAAACCAGCGAAAGCGCGGTTGCCCCGAGTTCTCCTTCGAGCTGCCCTGAAACTGTGAGGTTGGTCGCTTTTCCAAAAAAGTCCTCTTCAAAATTTACACTGCCATCCTTTTTTAAGGGCGGATTTTTTGCATCGAGTGTTGTAACATGAAACATCTCTCCGGCTCCCTCGGCATCAGAGCCAGTAATAATAGGTGTGTGGAGGTAATAAAAGCCACGATCGTTGTAATATTTGTGAATGGCAAAAGCCAGTGCATGACGAATCCTTAAAACTGCACCGAAGGTATTGGTGCGCGGACGAAGGTGGGCAATGGTGCGTAAAAACTCCATGCTGTGTCCTTTTCGTTGTAAGGGATAGGTTTCCTGATCGGCGGTTCCGTACAATATAATTTCGGTGGCAACAATCTCAACATTTTGTCCTTTTCCCATCGACTGCACCAATTTTCCGGTTACAGAAATCCCTGCACCATTGGCAATACCTTTCAACAACTCCTGATCAAAATTGTCGCGTTCAACAACAACCTGAATATTGTGGATAACCGAGCCGTCATTTAAAGCAATAAACGAAATTTTTCCGCTTCCGCGATGTGATCTGGCCCAACCTTTAACGTTTACTATTCTGTCGTACTCAGTACTTTTGAGCAGTTCAACAACTTTTGTTTGTTTTATTTTTTCCATCATAAAAAATGTAATGTTACTTTTTTGAAGGCTGCAAAAATAATCACTTTATGATGAAAGGATAATTTCTTTTGAAAGTTTGGATGGGAAAAAGAAAAATGGCTGGATATGAAAAATGATAAATGGCAAAATAATAAGATTAATTGTAACTATTTAGCTATTTTATCAGTCTCAAATCAAATGGTGTAAATAGCAAATTTAATTTCACCACTTTTTACTTTCATTCGGTGTTATGAGTTTTGGCTGAGAGGAGTCCCTTTTCGTTGCATTTGGGTCTGTATGCTTTAGCCGAATCGCTTTGCTTTTTCATTTCCTTCAAGTCCCATGAGTTCGGGCACCCTTCCCCAGTTGGGGAAGGGACGGGGATGGGGTCATGATGATTTGGTATTCAATTCCACCACCTAAATAATAAGATTAATTTTAGAATATTAATTACGGTGATTTAGTGACATTTATTTTGAAATAATTAGCTGATCAATTCAATGGGAAACAAACTCCTCCTCCAAAGAAAAATGCTGTTCCTTTTTCAGTGAAAAACCAGTATTCGGCATTGGCATAAAAAAACCTAAAGAATCGTAACGAGACCCCGGTGATTGGACTCACTTTGAGATTACCCTTCCTCGCTACAGAATAGTATTCGCCCGAGCGGATATATTCGCCTGAATAAATGCTTTCGTAATTGGTATTGGCCTGATAAACATTTGCGTAGTGAATTCTGCCAATGGCCATGCCCAACACAAAAGAAAGTGTTGGCACCTTATTTAAAAAAATATGAGCCTTTGCCGTAATTTTAAAATTTATCGAATCGCTGTTAGTAACCTTACCCAACGAACCCGAAGGTTCAAGATCGAAATAATCATTCGTATAAATATTGGGATGGTCTATTTCGTGGTCAAATTCCAATTTTGGTGGTTGAAAATACCCCAATCCAATTCCAAACAGATTGTCCACATAAGTAATTTCTCCACCCCACGATTCAGCCCCACGCAAGAATCCGACCCTAAGATGCTTCAGGGTTTTCAAACTAAAATTAAATCGCTGATTATCTTGCTTAACCGGGATGGTTTTTCGCTTCCTGAAATAGCCTCGTTTTTCAACCTTGATCTGGTAACGGCCATAGGGAACCTGCAAATCGGCCGGTGTTTGGTGTAGAAAGATATTTTCGACATAAATGTTGGCACCGGGTGGAGATGAGGTAATTTCGACAGCATATTTTCTTGGCTTAAGTTTAAGATCAAACCTTTCAGTTTCCTGAGAAACTGTTAACTCTTCTGCTAAATCCTGATAATTGTCTTTTTTGAGGGTAATGTTGTTTTTTCCATAAGTCAGCAAGATGTTTTCAGGTGTTCGCCCCATATAATTTCCGTCCATATAAATATAAGCCTGGGAAGGATAGGAGCTTAACCTCACCGTTTTTGTATGCTTCAATTCTTCAAAAAGCGACACCCTTTGATTTGGCAGTACTTCCACGGTTTTATTGGTTTGAAGGTAACCTTCACGTTGGATTTCTATTTCATACAATCCCACCTGCAAAGAATCCATAAATGGTAACTCGAATATTTGTGCTCCATTTATCCTAAGGTCTGCATCGGCAGGCTGTACATCAAGCGTCAGGAAACCCTGTATCGGCCTGAGTATAAATTCAAGTGTCCCGTTATTACCATTTGTAATATCAATGGTTCTTTCTTTATTTTTAAAACCTTCTTTTATAACTGTAATTTTATGCTTGCCAATGTCGATGCCACTTTCGGCACTGAACAATTGCTGATTGCCTGTACCAAAAAACTCATCATCCACATAAATTGCCGCATCCGGCGGATCAACGGTAATTATCAAATCTCCCCAAAGTGGTTTGAGCCTGATAGTGTGGGCGATATTTTCGTTGGGATGCAGTGTTAATATGGTATCAAGGCTTTCATAGCGATCCTTTGAAATAGTAAATGTGTATGGGAAAGCAGGATAATCCGTCAATTCGGCCGGAGATGACATAAGCAGTCCCGAGAGTTCTTTAATCTTTAGCTGAGCCCCATTGGGTTCGGTGTTGATAATCATCGACCCGGTGGCGGCAGAGCCCTTTTCAAGATTGGTGATTTCAAACACGTAAACTTTTGAAGAAACCACGGGAATTTGAATTTGATAGTGAAGGGTGATAAATCCTTCTTTGATAAGGGTAATCCTTTTTTCGCCCGGTGAAACATAGAGCCAATACTCGCCATCATGAAACCCGATATCCTTAGCCAGATTTTTCCCACAATCGAAACTCAGGTTTCTTAAATCCGTTCTCACTTTAATAATGGCACATTTTTGATCGTTAACATCCAGGTACTCATATTGGATGGCTGAAAGATCGGTGGGTGCAGGTTTGAAGGAACGAACCACAAATTCGTCAGCATAAAGTGAAAGTGAAGCGAAAATAATTAGTAATGTACAGATTTGCTTTCTCATCAAAGAATACAGCTTCAAAGGTTTAGCACGTTCAAATTTGCAGATTAATCAATATTTGTTATGTAATTGCTAAGGTTAATTATTCCGTCATCAATTGTAAAAACGTGCCAACTGTTGCCCCTGCCCTCTTCCGGGACCGAAACCTGGTATTGCAATTCGTTGTTGGCATAAATTTTTATTACAGCCTTCGATTTGGAAAGTTTTTTACTGTTGTCTTTTGATTGATTGCTAAAATCGTGTACCCAAAATTCGTAATACGCATCCGTTTCGGTTTCACGAATCGTAATAGTTTCAGGCCCCCAGCTATCCCTGTCGTCCCGATCGAGACGTGCTTCGCCATCATCAGCAGCTTTCATGTTGCGATAGGAAATATGGTATTTTTTGTCCTTGGTAAGATGCGCATCCAAATCGTCAGGATTGCGCCCCCAATCGAGGATGATGCGCACATTTTCGAGCGCCATTTCGGGTGAGATGGAAATACGGTTGTAAAAAATTGTACCGGCAACAACCTCAGTTTTTACATCGGTGGTAATGTATTCATCGGCTGTGAATGTAATCAGTAAAACCTGGTCGTCCATCCGTGGGAACTTTACTTTGCCTTCCTGGTCGGTTTTAAACTCCCCAATATTTTCGATACTCACAGTGCCGTCTTTTATGGGCTGGCCATCGAGTGCATTATAAAAACGGACTGTGAAATTATCACTATCCATTTCATCATCAAGAATATCTTTCATTTTATCCACCTGCGAAAAGGCTGAAAAGGCTACAAAAATTGGAGCAAAAAGAAGTAGAATTAATTTTTTCATAGTTATGTGTTTTGGATGTACCTACAAAATTAGAAAAAAAACATTGCAATAGTTAAGCCGAATAGGATCCTGATCTTTTATTTTTTATTAATTATCACTAATATCCGACTAAAAATTGCAGATTCTTCTCCGCCGCTTGGAGGATCAGAATGACAAGTACTTTGTAACAGGCTGATTTTGGTATGCAAAATAGATTTCTCAGTCCCCGAAGGGTCGGGATTCCGCATGTGCGGGACTGCACTCCTTCGAAATGACATGATTTTGCAAGAGACTGAAAACCTGCTATTAAACAGACCCCCGCCTTGCCGCTGGTGTGTATGCAATGGTGCAAGCGAGGCAGGTCTCAGTCGCAAGCTCCTTCGAGGTGACAAGGCTTTGGGAGGAGGGGGGTGGTTGAAAGTGGGCGCGAAGCGCCCACTTTCAACCACCCCAAAAAAATCCCTGCGCTTTGTCATTTCGACCAAAAAACGCAGCAAAGCAAGTTTTGCCGGGAGAAATCTGTTTCATAAAGTTATCTCCTCATTATGCCTAAATTTTTTGGGTGAAGCCTCGAAATGACAGGGCTTTGGTAGTTTTGTTGGAATATTAAGGGAAACATTGCAAAATCAGATAAATACTAATTTTAGTAATATTGCACTTTAATAATCAAAATATGGGGAATTCGTTAGAGGTTCTTGATCATATCCGGCTCAATTTTTCGGCAGGAGGTGTACATACACTTAATATTGCTTTGGCGTTTATTATGTTTGGTGTTGCCCTTGACATTAACCTCTCTCATTTTAAAGCCGTCATTACCAAGCCTAAATCATTTATTACAGGTGTGTTTTCGCAGTTTATTTTACTTCCTGCCTTAACCTTTTTGCTTGTAAGTTCGCTCAGCCTCACAGCCACCGTGGCATTGGGGATGATATTGGTGGCTGCCTGCCCGGGTGGAAATATTTCTAACTTTATGAGCGCCGGGGCAAAGGGAAATATCGAACTTTCGGTTACATTAACCGCAACTGCCACACTTTTGGCAATATTTATGACCCCATTCAATTTTACACTTTGGGGCGATTTATACATTCATCATTACAATAATGAAGCGGGTGAACTTTTACGTCCCATCACCATCGACAAAATGCAGGTATTTCAAACCGTGTTTTTGCTTTTAGGTATCCCGGTAATACTTGGTGTGCTTGTTTCGACCAAGTTCCCGAAGTTTACAGCCAAAATCAAAAAACCGATTAAAACCACTTCCATAATATTTTTTATAGGATTGGTTATTTTCCTGCTTGCCTCCAATTTCGATCACTTTAACAATTCAATAAAACTGGTATTTTTTATTGTTCTTGCTCATAATTTCCTTGCCCTCGGCACGGGTTTTATGGCGGGAACCGTAATGCGAATACCTCAATCCGACCGGCGTTCACTAACCATCGAAACCGGAATTCAAAATTCCGGACTGGCACTTGCGCTGATGTTTAATCCAAAAATATTCCCGCCCGAAATGGAGCTTGGTGGCATGACCATCATAGCTGCCTGGTGGGGAATTTGGCATATTATCAGCGGGTTGACACTTGTATTTTTCTGGTCGCGAAAAAAAGTTATTTTAAATGAAGCATGAAAATTATTCATTAGGCTACGATTTACTCAGGATTCATGCCAGGCTGTTGCATCATCTGATTCATCGACGTGTAACGATTGTCGGGCTTAAAAACATCCCGAAAAACACACCAATCATTTTTGCCCTTAACCATCAAAATGCACTGATGGATGCCATGGCTCTCCTATTGTCGAGCCCGCATCAACCTACATGGCTGTCCAGGGCCGATATGTTTAAAAACAAATTTGTCAGCCGCATTCTGTATTTTTTAAAAATGAGTCCAGTTTACAGGATCAGAGACGGGAAAGACAATCTTGGCAAAAATGATGAAGTTTTTGAACTTTCCATCAGGGTATTGAAAAACAACAAATCACTGGCAATTTTCCCGGAAGCACAACATACCTTTAAGCGGCAATCGGCCGCACATAAAAAGGCTGTACCCCGTATTGCCTTTATGGCCGAGGAACGCGAGAATTTTGAACTGGGAATCAATATTGTCCCCATTGGCTTGTATTACGATTATTATTATAAATGGAACCGGGAATTGCTAGTAACTTTTGGCGAGCCAATAAAGACGAGTGATTACAAAACCCTCTACCAGGAAAATCCCGGAGCTGCCGCCATCACTCTTCGAAATGATATTTACGCGAAGCTTGTCCCACTTACCATCCATATCAAAAGTAAAACACATTATGAAGATTATGAGATTTTGAGGGAAATCTATCGCAATGAAAACTTAAAAAAACTTCCGACTGAAACAAAAGTCGAAAATGAAAAAATATTTATTTCCAAAGTTGAAAAGTGGGAATCTGAAAATCAGGAGCAAGCCGACGAGTTGTTTTCACAAACTGCAACCTACCGTCAATCACTGAAAAAACAAAATCTTGACGACCGTGCATTTTCAGGGAAACCCTCCTTAATAAAAAACATAGCCTTTGGTTTTTTGGCAGGTTTTGCATTGCCGCTGTTTTTGTATGGATGGTTAAATTTCTTTTTGGGATTTTATTTACCCTCCATGCTTGTAAGAAAAAAAATAAAAGACAAGGTATTTTGGGCAACGGTTGAATATGTATTATGGATTATCCTGATTCCGTTATTTTCGTTGATCCAATGGGGTCTGGTTTGGATTTTAAACGGCGACTTTTTAGTTTCACTGATTTACTTTTTCACACTGCCACTGTTTGGAAAAATAGCCCTAAACCTCAACGATTTTTATGTTCGATTCAGGCAAGAAATAAAGGTGATGACTGGCGGGCGAAAAATCGTGGACATCAAAAACCTTCGAAAGCTAATTGTAACTTTCATTGGCAATATCGTTTGATGGTATGGTGTCGTGTGGGATTGCAAGGCGATTTGCTAAAATATCCTACCTCAAAAGTTGCCATCACCATAAGAAAACTCATTTAGACAAATTTGCCGGGTAGAGTCCAATCCGCCAGCTGGCGGAACAGGATTAATGGGGCTTCGCCGAATAATCATGCCTGATTGTTGGCGGTTTATGCTTATTCCTTTGTCCAGTTTTCAATTTTTAAATTCTGTATTCTATTAAATTCCTTTTCATTATTTGTGACTAAAATCAATCCTGCACTTTTAGCATGAGAACCTATCAAAGTATCCAAAGGTCCAATTGGAGTTCCTTTCTTTTCTAGTTCCGCTCTTATCAATCCGTATTCAATTGTTGCATTGTAATCAAAGTCAATTATAGCAAGAGGTATTATAAATTGATTTAACGCACTGAGATTTTTTTCAGGATTTGAACTTTTACGTATGCCAAATTGTAGTTCAGCTAATGTTATAGTAGAAATTCCGATACTGCCGAGCGGGAATCCTTTAAATTTTTAAGGACGATTTCTGGCTTTTTTTTGATTATGTAAATACAAATATTGGTGTCAAGTAAATATTCCATTAGTCAAATGATTCACGTTTTTGATTATCAGGTTGGTTTCTGTCCGTCATAAAGTCCGTTGTGAATGTATCAAGGCTTTCAATAAGGTTCTGCCAGGGATTGTGAAAAGGTATGATATAAATAGAATTACCAATCTTTTTAAGATATACCTTGCTGTCATTGATTTTAAGCGTATGAGGAATCATAATTGCTTGAATTCCTTTTTTTTCTATTATGTCAATTGTTTCGAATTTCATATTTATTTTTTAAAGTTTTTTAGTATCTACAAATTTACTAAAAAATTAATCAAATAAATGTTTTGTAGCAAACACAATGAACACTAACGTTCCGAAAATATGACCCGCAGCCGCTCACTTGCAATAAGGTTTTTATTGTTTCGTATGTTTTCTTTTCTCCCGATAGCTATCGGGATCATTTTTCCAGATGAACGCTAACCGGCTGTGCGCCACGATTTGCTGTTGGGGGTATGTGCTTTCTTCTTCCACTGTCTCCCAGTGCGTTGGCAAGACATACTCTTTTGTAATTTTTGGTCAAGCGGTAGCTCGTGCAAATTGCAAATGTGTATGGCTTTGGGGCTGGCTAAAATCCATATACTTCCTGTATTAGTCTATGGGATTCATTTTCCAAATTCAAATCATATTTTCCAGTATCCTTTACTTGGTTAATAATCTGTTTAGAGTTTTTTGAAACCATTTCTACAATATTCTTTTGAGGCAATATAAAAGGAATTTTCTTAATATAATTTGATGAATTATTTGTTGATGGGTTTATTGTCCTAATCAAAGTATTACAAGTAGGGGAATTAAAAAATGAAATCAAATAATAAAGCAATTCAATGTCTTTTGGGAAAATTCCAACAATTGATTGGTCAAATAGACGGTTATTAATTATTGCTCCAGTTATTGAGCTTGAGCTTACCATTGGAACACCAATTCCTTGTTTAAAGTAATATGATGAATTTTGATACCTTGCTTTTTTATCCTTTTTAAAAAAACTTACTATTTCATCAGACCATTCCATAAACCAATTATCTGGTTTGAAATACCTTGTATTTCCACCTTTTACAATCGGGACATAAAATTTGTCATCTGCGATTCCATCTTTTAATTCTAAGGAACAGTCATAAGTGATTTTATTTAAATCTATTGCATCGTACCTTTTAGAGTTTCGAATGTCTTTATTAAGTACTTTTAAGTATTCCTTATCATTTCCTGAATAAAAACCAGTAACGCAATCACAAATATCACCTATGGTTTCTTTCGCTAGTTTTATGCAAGATGTAACAACGGAGTTTTCATTTGCTATAAATGCAAAGTCATTATTTTCCAAAATACTTTTTTGCTTGAGAGAAAGTGTAGTTATATGTCCCAATTTTTCAGCTCCAAGTTCATCTACAGAATTATATCCCTTAATTATTTTGAACGAATTATTTTTGCAAGATGATTGATTAAAGCATTTTTCTAATGCAATAATTGACAAGTTAGCATATCCAAAATTTACACCTGGGAAATATGATGAAGGGAATAATGATATTTCTTTTATTTTAGTTTTAGTAAGAATGTATTTTCTTATATTCTTGTGCATGTGAAGGTTAAGATATGTGTCGGGTATAATGAAAACCAATTTACCACCTTCGTTCAGTGATTCTATGCTTCTGTATAAAAACAAAGAATAACTTTCTTTAGCATAAAATCCGTTAAAACGTTTTTTTAATTGTTTTCGTTCTTCTGTATTTCTCCAAGCTCCATACGGTGGGTTTGCAATCACAGCATCATATTTCCCACCCATTGAACAAAGAAATTCTAAATCCATATCGGTTAATGTGTCAGTATTTTTTACTGAGACATTGTCGTGATTTGAATACTTTTGAGACAATTTTGAAAAAGAAGCTTGGTTTAATTCAAGTGCTTCAATATTTATACTTCCGAACTTATTAATTATAGGGTCAATAAATACACCATCGCCAGCACAGGGTTCTAAAACTGTTTCGTTACCTTTAAGTTGTAACAAATTAACCATATAATTCACTATGGGTTCTGATTTTGTGTAATACGCCTGATATACTCTATTTTCACCTATCATAACTACCAAGTTAAATATTGAATTAATTCATTATCTTCTAAATGTTTAACAAAATCATCTTTTAAGTCATCTGACCAGTTAATATGACTTGTTATCCAAGTTTTAATATCATATCCTGTGTATTTACGTAATTCATCGTAAGTCTCGTCACCTGAGAATGCACTCCAAACACCAGAGTTCTTTAGTGTGTCAAAATAATTGTTATTTTCTTCAGAACGAACAAAAATTAAAGGTTCGTAATCATCTTCAAGATTTTGATAAATACTTGCAACAAGTAAAAGTCTGTTGGTATTTCCTTTTTCATTTGAGCCAAAACCACTCTTAAAATCAACAACATACTTTTTGCCTTCGTAGATAAAGTGTAAGTCAAGTTCTAACTGTATTTCCCCAGACATTACTAAGTCCCAGACTTTATTATAGTAGGTAATCAATTGTTCCTTTTCTTCATCTGTTATGTTCAGATTATTAATGTAATCTTCAATTTCATTCGAAAGTTTTTTCTTGACATCTGCAAAAAGAGGTGGAACAAATAACTCTATATCATTAATTGGATAATCAAAGGCTATTTTGCAAAATGGTTCCCAAAGCTCACCTATTCTTCTTGAAAAAGTCATATATTCGTAAGGCCAAACAGAATGGCGAACTTCGAGCATTACAACATAATTACAATAGGTTACCATTAAAACGCTCTCAAGTATTTCTTCGTTTGTCCAGTTGTCTTTTTTTGCATTCTGTTCAATTATTTCAACTATTGTGCTTCTCGATTTAACAAGAAGAGTATTAAGCTTCTTTGCTTTCTTTTTGCATTCAGTATTTCCATACTCTTCATTAACAACTGCCAAAAATTCATTTGACCTATCCCTGAAATAGCCTAGTAATTCAGCTTTGTTATTTCTTATTTTCTTATTTATTTCCATTATGTTTTTGCCTTTTTTGATATTCGATTTTCTGCTCAGCAACTTCTAATACTTCTATAGCTAAATCTTCTTCCAGTAAATCATAGGCTACTTTGTCACTTAACCAAGTAATTAACAAAATATTCTTATTTATCTCATAGATTTCCGAAAACTTAAAAACTTGTTGTTTTGTTGCTTTTCTGTTATTTCGTTCAATTTTACTTAAAATAGCTTGGTCTATTTCAAGTAATGCAGAAGCTTCTCTTAATAGAAGATTCCTTTTTTCTCTTTCTTTCCGTAATAAATCACCGAGATTCTGCATTTTGTCTATAATATATTTGTCTTGACAAGATTTGTCAAAAGTAGAATAAAATTTTGTATTATCATAGTGTGTTAGCAAGAAATAGCTCTTTTGGTTTTTTAGGGTTGGATTTTATGTGTTGGCAAAAAAACAAATGTGCTATATGTGCGGTGGTCTTATCCATCTGATAGTACCTTTGTTTCGTTCATTTCTATGTCTTTTCTGGCATTACCCCCAACGTTTGTGTATGCCAATCTGTGATCTTATTTCTTTTATGCCTTTTGGTATTTGTTGAATACAATTTATTCATTTTTGGTGGTGTAGGTTCATATTACTCACCCATCATTAAAAAAAATATCATCGAATGGATTTTTAATGCCACCAATACTTTTGTTTGAAACATGAGTGTTCACCCCGTTGGAAAACTCAGTATTTATTGAACTTTTCCAACTATTGTAATAAATTCCTAAGGGGTAAATTTCGCTAGTTTTAGATTTTATGTTCGAAGCATTCGCTAAAGCAAACCTAAGCCTATCATGCCAGTCTTTTTTCGGTTTAAGCGGTCTGAGGAGTGAAGAACGGCTTTCATCAATACAAAATATCAAATTTCAGATTTTTCACTGCCATTTCGTGATCCACATCATAATCGAACATTAAGTTCCCGTTGTTTTTATACAAGAGGATATGGTTGAGATCGTACCACCAAAAGGCCTTCCCTACCCTAACGCCCGAAAGAACATCGATGCGTGCATCACCATCTTCGAGCATCACTACCTTTAATTTGGCATCATTGCTCACCCGCATCATGTCGATTGATAATTCCTTTTTATCATCTGTTTTTACCGTAACTATTCCATCCTGATTATTGATGAAACTCACTTTGAGTATCGTTTTATATATTTCGGGGTACTGATCCTTAAACTCAGGGTTGTATTTGTCGAGTACATCGCGGACTGCCGAACCGGGAATAGAAATACCACTGCTTTGAACAAGGTTTACAACGGCAAAAAGTCCTGCAATTGTTTTTTCGTAATCCTGTGATAGCAGTTTATCATTTAATACCTTTAGTTCTGCCACCGCATCAAATTCACCTGACGAATCAAAGGAAATCTCTTTCACGTTCATACCCGTGGTTTTATTAAAAGCTCCTGCCACAACAAGATCTCCCGATGGTGCAATTGAAATCCCGTAATTTTTAAAGTCGCCAGTTTCAAAGAAAAGTTCGTTTTCGATATGCTGCCCCTTTGCCGAAAATTTCGATACAAAATTCAGGTAATTATTTGCGCTGGCATTGGGAGCATTGGCGGTATCGATATTTGCTTTCGACAGCCATAAAAGTTCACCATTGGGCTGGAATTTGGCAAGAAAAATATCGGGGGTTTCATTTTCGTTCACCAATTTACTAGATCCAATTTCAAGCTCCCCTGTAAAAGTTCCGGTAACATAAGTGTTTTTACTTTGATCCAGGATAAGATTATAGCCCATAGAAGTTCCGGAGCCAAAACTGTTGCTGAACCAAACAGGTTCATTTTCTGCATTAACTTTTATGATAAACATTTTTGTTTTTTCATTGGTGGCCACATCAATGCCTGCATAGTTAAATGATTCGTAAAAATAGCCTGTCAACAATTTTGATCCATCAATATTTACAATCATGTCGCGGCCATTATCACCACGCATGCCTCCTGCCGCCATAATATCATCCCACAAATTATCTTTTTGCTTCCCATCAAAATATTTATTATCCAGGGCAATGATCTCGGCCTGCTCATTTTTATACTCCGGCATGGTAAGGCCAACAGGAGCATTGATATAGGTGGGGTCGGCCATTACAAATTTCTTCCCTTCGAAATCGAAATAATCGCCCGAAATGTCCTCGTTAAAGCATACTGCTGTAGTCAGATGGCCAGGATAGTTGAGCCCGATTACTTCGAGGCCGACAACATGCTGAACCAGGTAGGAAAAAAGTACCGACCGGTCTTCGCAATCGCAATAGGGATAATGAAAAGCTTCCTCGGCAAAAAAGAATTTTTCGTAACCAAACTGCTGCTGATCGGTTTCATATTGGAAGGCTGTTTGTACAAAGTGTAACAGCAAATTTACAGCCTCAATTTCGGGCATTCCGTTTACCATGGGAGCAAAGGTGCTTAACATGGACGATTTTGCTTCGGGCGAAACAGCGGCATCAAAATAAACCTTGATATCCGACAAAGGATAATCATCGTAAAAATTAATTAGGTTTTGGTTGTACTCAAAGGGCAATTGAAAATCGCGGCCTTCAAAGCTAAAGTTGAGTGTTTTTGTGGCCACTTCATCACCAAACGAAAGTGACTTGTAAAGATTGAGATCGAACATTTTTTGGGCTTCGGGGAAGTCCTTTTCATAAGTGTAAATGTTGGCCGACTTACCACCCATAAGGTAATAAATGGTTCCGTCCAAATTAAAATATTTTACTTCGTAAACCTGGTTACGGATGGGCAGCAGCAGATAAACCTCGTTGTCGAAATAGGAAATTTTGGCTTTATAACCCGAACGGATCAGCAAGAACCAGGTTAAAACTCTTTGCGAATTTTGATCAGAAGCGATCATGGTTTCGGCAGCGCTTTTTAATAAACGGTAATAAGCCCAATCGTTGAGGTTAAGCACATCAGCATAGTCATAAAATTGTTCGAGCAAATCGTTATAATTTGTAGCACTCAAGCGGTTAAACATTTCGCTTATCGCGGCTTCGTCAGGATTTGTGGCAAGGCGAATTCCTGCTAAATTTTTGTCGGAGGTAAAACCTACAGGAAAGCCGTAAAAGTCAAAAACATTTTCAAGGGCAGGAAATATTTCGGGCTCCCGGCGCGTGACGCGGGGCAAAACAGGTTGGGGAATAATGTCATCAGGCAAATCAATAGCCGGTTTTTTTATTGGGATTGGGTTTGGTGCCAAAGGGCGTTCGGGTTTAACAAAAACCGGGGCCTCCTCGGGTTTGGGCTCTTCGGGAGGTGCAATCCCTTGAAAAACCTGGAATTGCTGCCATTGTTGCTTCAGGTAGTCGGCAAATTCGCGATCCTGCTTTTCAACGTACTTATCAAATTCGTTGGCAAGATCCTGCAATTGTTTTTCACGATCATCTTTAAACTGTTGCAGCTCTTGTTGGCGCTTTTTTTTGTAATCTTCAAAAGTCTGGGATTTGAGTCCTGAAATTGAAAAAGCAAGCAGTATCAGGAAGGTGATTGAAAATTTTAATGTTGTTTTCATAGTCAAATTATTTTGTTTTTCAACGAATAAGAAGCGGAAAAGATTTCTCAACTCAAGTTTTCATCGAAACCAGTTGACCAATCACTAAATTGAAAATCTTCTAATCTTTCACCAATTTTATTGTCAGTTTATTATCATTAACTGATAGCCCTGCTATATTAAAAGCAGTATTTTCTGTAAAAACTATCCGGGTTAAATCCTGAAACTGTTGGTCGTATCTATCATCCAAAAATTTTACCCGCGAATTAAACACCTCCATTTGTTCCATGTTTGCCGCCAGGGCATTAATGTAGGCATACCAAAGCCCGTATTTCATGTCGAAACTAAAATCGCCGATATTGTCGCCATTATTGTCCGGGAGAATTTCAGAATAATATCTGTATTTGGCCGGTACAAATTCCAATGCTTCTCCATCCCAATGTGATTCGATTTCGAAACTATGGCTGTTTTCGTTCACAAGCCATGAGTCTTTCAATTCCTCGCCCATATTACTTTGGGCTTCCACTTCAAAAAGCAACCTGCTCACCACTTTTCCCGAGGTTTCGGATTGGAAAAGTTCGATATTGGAATTGATATAAAAAAGGATGTCGCCGGAGGGCGCACAATCTATCAAAACCAGCATTTCACCATTCGAGGTATATTCATATTCCAGCAACTTAAAACCTAAAGTATCGCGGGTGATATAATAAGTAAAGGAAAGGAATTTCCCCAATGTTTTGACTCCATCCTTGTCGAGATAATAATTGTCGCTCACATTTTGAATGAGGGATTTTTTTGAAAATGCTGCAATGGCAAGTGCCCTTACCGTAGCTTGTTCGAGTGCATCAAGACTGTCGAGGCCGGGATCGGATATTCCCACGCTAAGCAAACTGCCCGGGTCAGTATTATTAAAATTGACAAACCATTCGGGGAGTTTTACAGCAGGCCGATACGCCAATACATTTTTCCGCACCACCTCATCAGCTTCCCCGAGTTCGTTATGAAATTCATTTTTAAACGATTCGTAGGCATTTTCTACCTGACTCCGCGAAGGATCAACAGTTTGCGCAGCAATCCCCATAGAAACGAAAAGGAAAATTAAACACAGAATATTTTTAATCATAACTTAAAAAATATGACTATTATCATCTTTACACCAAACAACTACAACTCACGGTTTTTCTATCAATTACTTTCTTTTGGCTTGACCCAAAAGAAACAAAAGGTCAAGACTGCATTGAAATTTCTTGTTTTCTACGGATTGGATTAACCACGCGACACAAGCCGCGCCACAACATAATCCGGCGCTGGCTTCTGTATAGCTTTCAGCGGCCTACACTTTAATCCTTCCCTTGAAAACTATCGAGATTTCCATGATGTCAGTCCCGAATTTATTTTGTGGTATAAAGTACGCAACAGTCATTTAAAAAAATACTGCCTTGACATTCTACTGGTTTCTATTTAGCAGAATTGATCAAGGCAGTACATTAATAGGTTGAATTAACGGTCTTTGAATTGCTCCATCTCTTTCTGAAATTCTTCTTTGAATTTCTCGTACTGGAAATCAATTTTAAGTTTTTCATCAGCAGAAATGCGGTCTTTCATTCCGTTCAGGATTTCATCACCGGCCAATTCGATGGCCACATAGCATTTGTAATTACCATTTTCGAGTTTTGTAAACTGCTCGCACTTTGTACGTATGCCATTTAACTCCTGGTTAATTACTTCACGCGACAGGCCTTCATACCTTTCTTTGTCATCAATCTCGCCACCTGATGTGTAGCTTGAAAAATAGTTGTCGATCACTGCTTTTACCTGTGTTTGAATAGAAGCGGCCAGATCGAGGCGTGCATTGCTCATGGCTTTTTTCTTGGCCATGCTCTGATTGGTACTTTCGCCCGAATTGTTTGCCCTAAAAAATTCGTCATCGCTAAAATACTCGGGGCCTGAGCAATAGGTAGCAATGGCTACTTCACCACTTTCTTTTGAGACTTTTTTTGACGATTTGCAGCTTTGCATTGACGGAGCTACGATAAATGCCAGCATAGCCAGCATCATAAAGGAACGGTACATTTTACTTTTCATAATTAAAAAATTTTGGTTAAACAATTATCAACTGAGTAGGGCATAAAAATACAACTTTTATGCCTTATAATAATATTCCGCTTTTTTTTAATTGGCACTAAAAGTAATGGTTATCGTGAATGTTTCATCACCATTTCCATTGTCATCAATTATTTGACTGGAAACTTTTAGTTTCGTATCTGATAACTCAATTAAATCATAACTTTCGGTTACACCATCAGAAGTTACACTGAGTTTTGTTTCATTATCGAGGAATTGCCAGGTTCCATAAGATTGTTGCAGGTCACCGGCATCGCACTTTGTTGCACCTTCATCAAAGGTGGCAGTGCTATCAGTTTTAAAAATAGTGATATCATCCTTATCACAATCATCCATCGTTGAAAACAGATCGGTTGTTTCGATCCCATTATATTCAATAGGCGGGCTAATGGTCTTAGCTGAAATAACGAAATTTTTACCGGTAATTAATCCCATTTTGCTTTGGGGTGAATCATCATCTTTTTTACACGAAACAAATGTGGCCATTACAAAAGCCGCCAACAAAACCATGGTACTAAAAATCAAATTGTGTGTTTTCAAAAACCCATATCTTTCTTTTAAGTTTAAAATGAAAAACAAATTTATTGTAATTTTTTAGTATTGATTACTTTTTTATTTTTCATTAACTATTGATGAGTTTAGTTTAAAAACCCAAAACTACTGATTTTTAATCCTTTTTACCCCGAACCCTAAAGGGTGAAGTACTAAAAATCAGTAGTTTAGCAAAGTCCCCTTTAGGGGATTTAGGGGTTTTGAGGCTTTTTAGACTGGTCTTATTGATATTTTGTACATTTGACATCCATTTTCGATAAATAAAATTAAAGTTAAATAAATCTCAAATACTATGAAAAGCAAACTCTTAATCAGATTACTGGTAATTTGCCTGGTGCTGGTATTGCCACCACAATTTTTTTCGTGTAAAAAAATAGATCTTGAGAAAATAGTTTTACTCAGAACCTTGCCGGCACAGGACACAACCTTCAACTCTGCCGTACTCAAGGGTGAGGTGATTGATGGCGGAGAAGAAGGAAGCGTATCGGAATACGGCTTTGTTTACGGAACTTCAGAAGTTTTGACTTTAGATGATGAAAAGGCCATAAAAGGAACATCAACACCCGAGGTGGGAAACATACAGGTTATTGTTGAGGCTCTTGAGGGCGAAACCAAATATTATTTCAAAGCCTACGCCATCGAAAAAGATGGTAAAACCACTTTCGGTAATATCGCCTCATTTAAAACGACCATTCCCCCGGGAGCAACAGTGCCTGTGCTTAGTATTGTGGAGATTTTAAATATTTCGGCTTATAGTGCCACAGCCAAAGGGCTTGTTGAGGATGATGGTGGGGCCAATGTTTCGCGCAGGGGTTTTTGTATTGGCACCGAGTCACTGCCAAATATTGTGGATGATTTTTTTACACAAAACGGAATAGGAACCGGGGAGTTTGAACATGTCTTTATCAACCTCACTCCAGAAACACAATACTACGTGCGGGCTTATGCCGAAAATGCCATGGGTGTTGCTTATGGCGGAGAACTAAACTTTACCACCGAAGAGGCTGGCGGGCTGGTGAACGAGTGGTTGTTTTATGATGACGGCGTAAATTATGACGGCATTGGACTAACCGATGGAGGCGGCTTTGATGTGGCTATCCGTTTCACTCCCCAGCTATTGGAACCATACAACGGCTTTAAAGTTAGCAAAATAAAATTCTTCCCAAAAGTTGGATTGCCTTGCGAATACGAACTTGAAATTTTCACGGGACAAAACCCCACACTTGAAGACATGATTTATAATCAGCCTGTTGAAAATCCTAATATTGATGTTTGGAATGAAGTGCTTTTAGAAACACCACATATTATTGATGCCTCACAAGAATTATGGGTAGGTTATTATATCAACAGCCAACAACCGGGAAGCTACCCTGCCGGCATTGATGACGGGCCGGGAGAAAATGGGTACGGCGATATGATTTCTGTGGATAATCTCTCAAGTTGGGCAACACTGGCAGATGCCGAAATAGATGCCAACTGGAATATCCGGGTTTTTGTAACCAATGAAGAAGGGCTTGAAATGCCGATGACCCGCACAATGCCTGTTCAATCGGAAAGAAGCTCAACTAATGATACTTCTTCAAAAACCATTTCATCACAAAACTCCATTAAATAACCACTAAAATTGTCGTACAATGAAATCATTAACTAACATATTCATCTTCATAGCCATCCTGGGATTTTTTACCGTGATGAGCAATCAAACCATAGCCCAATCCAATGCAAGGGTCGAAAACGTGGATTTCTTCCTTGAGGGAGATAAGCTGATCATTACCTACGATATTATTAAAACAAAAACCGGCGAAACTTTTGATGTAAGTGTAAAAATATCCACCATTAAAGGCACTCCTATCAAGGCTTACGCTTTAAGTGGCGATGTGGGATCGGGGGTTTATGGCGGAAGTTTTAAACGCATAAGCTGGGATTTGGCCAAAGACAATGTACTTATTGATGATGAGATTTTTGTGGAAGTAGTTGCTGCTGCTCCAAAAGGGTCTCCCTATATGTCGGATTCCAAAAAAGTTAGTGTTGGTGGAGCTATGCTTCGCTCCTTGGCTTTTCCCGGCTGGGGAAACACTTATGCCAAAGGAGGCGGTGCCTACTGGGTAATGGGGATTGCCGCTTATGGATCATTAGGTGCTGCAGTGTATTTCAATAACCAGGCATACAATAATTATGAAGATTACAAAATTTCGACCGATCCTTTGGAGCGCAGCCAACTTTACCAGGATGCAAACGACAATTACGACAAGCAAAAAACCTTTATGATTATTGCCGGTGCCATCTGGATTGGCGACATTATCTGGACAGGGTTGCAGGCAGGAAGTGTAAATAAAAAAGCCCGACAATCAAAAGTTTCAGTTGGCTATTATTATGATCCTGCCGTCCGTACGCCGATGTTTTCGCTGTCGTACAATTTAAAATAAAAAAGCTCCAGGAAACAAAAGGAAACATCACTTATGGCGCTTTGGCCGATTACGTCAAAAACCAGGTATCACTCGAATCGCTACGCATCAACAGCAAAGAGCAAGACCCAACCGTGCAGGTGAGCATAAGTGTAAATGAGGTTTGGGAAAGCTGGGGGCTGAATTAGTGTTCGTCTTTTCAGTAATGTTTCCCGCAGATAACGCAGATTTTCGCAGAAAAAAATCAGCGTAAATCAGCGAAATCAGCGGGAGATTCTTTGGCATCGGATAGGAAAGGTTGACTTTATGGACAGGCACTAATTAGGTTCTGTTCAGAGAATAGTATTTAGAAAAATTTACGATTTCAGATTATAGATTTTTGATTTAAGATGTTTATGACACTATGTACAAACAAAATGAAGAAGAATATATCTCATTAACAGACATGGCAAAATTCCGCGATTCTGAAAGAAGTGATTACATAATCCAGAACTGGATGAGAACAAGAAGTACAATTGAATTTCTGGGACTTTGGGAGCAATTAAAGAATCCGAATTTTAAAGGCATCGAATTCGATGCCTTTAGAAATGAATCCGGCTCAAATAGTTTTGCACTAACCCCAAAAAGATGGATAACGGCGACAAACTCAATTGCAAATTATCAATTGTCAGTATTGAAAGGGAAAGATTTTATGAAAACGCTAAAAAAGTTGGATGATAGTATCTACGTTGAACAAAAGAAAAGGCCAAAAAACTAATTTGCGAAACACCAACAGATAGCCATGCTTTTTCACAAAAACCACTTTTATCCTATTTTGAAAATATCAGTTTTGAGATTATCGATTGAAGATTCAGAACTTTTTGCTTAATGTAAATCATTTGTTGTGAATAATGCATCTAAGTGAATCTTTGTGCCCTCGGTGCCTTAGTGTTTGATTTAAGAAAATAGAACCACTGAGACACTTAGGACACTCAGAACCACTAAGTAAAAAAAACAAATTGACGATACATTTTATTAGGACAATAAAGTTGTATCTGATTGATTTGTAATTTTTAGTTCAGAAGTTCTTAGATTGAAGATTACGATTATAGTTTTTCCCACAAAACATCCACATCAAAATTTTAACTCACATAATATTTTTTCAATTTTAATAATAGTAATGATATGAAGAAAATAGGACTTTTATTCTCGATACTGATTATACTCCTCAGCCTTTCGGCCTTTGCCCAAAAGAAAAAAACTGTTGTTGCCAAAGGCTCATTTATTTCATCAGACCTCACACCTGAACAAACAAAAGCCAAAGCCATTGAGGATGCCAAACGAAATGCCCTGGTAAAAGCAGGGGTTTCAGAAACCGTAACCTTCACCGATTTTTCGTACAAATTCGAAGACAACGAGCGATTCAACGAAATCTTCCAGGCCATCTCATCCATCCAAACTGGCGGCGAAATTATTGTGGACAAAATTTTAAACGAATCAAAATCATTTAATGAATTTGGAAATATGGTGGTGGAAGTGGAAATTGAAGCCACCATTTACCAACACAAACAAAAAGCAGATCCAACTTTCCTGTGCAGGGTTGATGGGATCGATGAGGTTTACGAAGCAGGTGACTTTCTGCGATTTACCGTAACCCCCACGCAGGATGCTTACCTGAAGATATTCAATATCACCGAAGATGAAACCTCCGTTTTATATCCCTAACGCGATACTGAAAACCCACAATACAACGATAAAAGCGACCATCTTTTCAAAGAAGGCATAACTGCTCAATTGCCGCTACATCCGGCATATAGCGAGGGCTATTTTCTGGAAGTTGAAACACCGGGCAAAACCGAGGAGTTCAATATTTTGATGTTTGTTTTCACCAAACAAAACATTCCATTTATCGAGAAACCAACTTTTAACAATGTGATGAAATGGATTTACGCCATCCCACCCGATGAGCGCGTTACCAGCCAGGAAGGATTTGTGATAAAGAAAAACGACTAAGATTCCTTAAAACAAAAATCCAAACAACCACAACGGAATAATATTCATGATGCCGGTTTCGATGTCGTCTTTCACGATGAATGCATTTTCCAATCCACCAATTTGTTTTTGTGATTTTCCTTTGCCTCCAATCTCAAAGGTGTATTTGTCATCAACAAAAAAATCTCCCTGCCCACTATAACCCACATTGTGTTTTTCAATAATCTGGTTTAGGAAAAATGTTTCCCGAATGTTCCCGATATTTGAATTATTCTGTGAAATGTGATGTATCAAATTCGTGTTTTGAAGGTAAATTTTTTCAGGCTTATTCATAGCGCTCATTCCCTTTGCCTGACTGTGAAGTTGCATAATCAACCGCGCCTTATCCAAATAATCCAGGAATTGAAGGAGCGTTGGACGGGTTACCTCAATTTTCTCGCTAAGTTTTGAAATATTGGGCTTGAAAGGAACAGAGGTACTCACAGCGTACAACAATTTTTTGAGCTTGGTTATTTGTTTAAAATCAATGGTGTAAGCAGCGGGCAAGTCATTTTCGATAATCATATTTACCACATTTTTTAGCCTCCCGTCATATTCATCAATGCCCTCTTTGAAAAACGGATAAGCGCCATATTTCATAAACTTCCCAAGCTCAAATATGGGTTTTACTTTTGAAATAATCTCAGCAATTACTGCTGCCTGATTACCGATTATTTCATCCAATAACACAATGGGTAGTTTTATTCCAGATTCGAGTTCAATGAATTCACGAAGTGATAGCTCATGCAAATTATAGGATATCACCCTTCTGCTAAGGTCGGACTCACCCTTGAAAATCTCCAGAATTGATGAAGAAGTAAAAACTACGCTAATCTCATCGTACCTGTCGTAAATGAGTTTTAATTCCCGCGACCAATTTGGGTATTTATGTATTTCATCTAAAAATAAATACCTGCCACCGTTCAGTACAAAGCGCTCAACCAGTCCCATCAAACTATTGGTATAAAAATAAATATGATCGAGAGGAATATACAAAACCGACTGGTCAACAGGTAAATTCTCCCGGATGTATTGCAAAATGATTGTAGTTTTCCCCGAACCACGCGCCCCTTTAATTGCAATCAAGCGGTTGTTCCAATTAATCTTATTGTGCAAATACCTTTTAAAAGTTAGATTAACTTTTCTGACCTTTTCCTGTGATTCAATCAAAAGCTTTTCCATAGATTGTAAATTTTGTAAATGCAAAAATACACTTTTTAATCCATTTTGTATTTTGATGAATACATTTTCATCCTAATTTTGTAAAATTCAGAATACACTTTTTAATCTATTTTGTATTTTGTGATATACATTTTAGTTTCTTTTTTGTGGTTCTACTACTTTTTTAGTGGAAAGAAACTTTTATTTCCAAATTCTAAACTCCTTACTTAACGTTAATCAAGTATCGTGAATAATGCATCTTAGTGTATCTTTGTGTCCTCAGTGCCTTAGTGGTAACTTTTTAAAAATCAACACGTAGACACTTAGACCACTCAGAGACACTAAGAAAAATGAAAGAAATTGAAAAATTGACATCAACATTAATGCTCGGGTCATCTTTGAAAAAAGAAAACTCAAAGAAAAAACTTATTGATTTAATTTTATCCTCTCCAACATGGACAGAATCGGAGTATAGTGATTATCTTGAAGCCAGGAATCAAATTAATAAAACAAGGCTGATATGATTTTATTTTCATCGATAATCATTGGTTTTTAGTCAAGGCTTGACTTGAAGTCAAACCCTGACTTTACCAGCTCTGCGGAGACCTGGAATCGTCCGAAGGATTTATCTCGCTGTAAGCAGAGACTCTAACCCCAAAAAACACGCCCCTTCATTTATTTATTCCGACCTTTGTTAATCAAAACTTTTTTGAACAGCAATGGCCGAACTAAAAAAATATCTGGTGAATATTAAACCATTTTGGAGATGGTCATCGCTCTTCCTTTTTGTAATGCTAATCTTTTTCTTTTTTTCATTTTCGAAAGAATTATTTCAAGACCCAACAAGCACAGTCGTCTTCGATCGTGATGGCAAGCTTTTAGGCGCAAGAATTGCCGATGACGGACAATGGCGATTCCCGGAAGCGGATTCAGTTCCCGAAAAATTTATTACTTGTTTGCTGGCATTCGAAGACAGGCATTTTTACCAACATCCGGGAGTAAATCCATTTTCTATTCTCAGGGCTTTAAAACAAAACATTTCTGAAGGAAAAACTGTGAGTGGCGGATCGACCATCACCATGCAAACCATCCGCTTATCCCGCAAAGGAAAACCCAGAACTGTCGCGGAGAAAATTGTGGAGGTGTGGTTGGCCTTGCGCCTGGAATGTTCATACTCAAAAGATGGAATTCTAAAATTATATGCTTCTCATGCACCTTATGGTGGAAATGTTGTTGGACTGGATGCTGCAGCCTGGCGCTATTATGGGCGAAGTGCGAACAACCTGAGCTGGGCCGAATCGGCAACATTGGCTGTACTGCCCAATGCCCCGGCATTGATCCATCCCGGGCGCAACCGCGATGCATTATTGGCAAAAAGAAACCGCTTATTGGATTTTTTAACCCAGGAAGGTGAAATTGATGCTTTAACAAATACCCTTTCAAAAAGTGAATTATTGCCTGAAAAACCTCTCCCACTCCCTGGAACCGCCACACATCTTGTGACCCGGCTCGACAAGGAAAATCATGGGGAAATATCCAAAACCACTATCAACAGCCAGTTACAACAGCGATGTAATGAAATCGTAAACCGGCATATTGACCTGCTTTCCGGCAATGAAATACACAATGCAGCCTTGCTGATTTTAGATAACCATACAGGCGAGGTTCTGGTATATATCGGCAACTCGGCCATGCCGGCTCAGGGAAATCATGGTAATATGGTTGACGTAATTATGGCATCCCGCAGCAGCGGCAGCATATTAAAACCTTTGCTGTATGCTGCAATGCTCGATGAAGGAGAATTGCTGCCCGGAACTTTGGTGGCCGATATTCCTACAACTATCAGCAACTATTCGCCTAAAAATTTTAATGTAACTTACGATGGAGCTGTGCCTGCAAGAGAGGCTCTGATCCGCTCGCTGAATATCCCCGCAGTAAGACTATTGCAGCAGTTCGGACAAGATCGGTTTTGCCAAATCCTCAAACAATCCGGTTTTTCAACCCTAAATTTCGATGCCGATCATTATGGATTATCACTGATTCTTGGGGGCGCTGAGGTTAATCTTTGGGATTTGTGCAAAGTTTACCGTGGTCTGGCAAACACCCTGAACGAATATCCAAACCTTGAAGAAATAAAAGATAGTGGGAAGTTTCCTGAACCGACTTTATTAAAATCCCAAAATCCTCCGAATAAAAATGCAGATTTTGTTTTCAGCCCCGGCGCAATTTATTCCACTTTTGAAGCCATGAAAGAGGTTGGTCGCCCGGATGCTGAAAGTGGCTGGAAATCCTTTCTATCGTCCTACCCCATTGCATGGAAAACAGGAACCAGTTTCGGTTTTCGCGATGCCTGGGCTGTTGGAGTTACACCTGATTTTACTGTAGGGGTTTGGGTTGGCAATGCCGATGGTGAAGGCAGGCCGGGCCTGACCGGAATTACGGCAGCAGCTCCAATTATGTTCGATGCTTTTGGCTTGTTGCCTTCTTCGGGGTGGTTTGAGCCCCCGTGGGATGAATTGGTGAAAATACCTGTATGCAAAAAAAGCGGGATGCGCCCCGGACAATTTTGCGAAGAAACAGATAGCATTCTCGTTCCTTTGTCGGGATTAAAAACTGAAGCTTGCAAATATCACCAGCTAATTCATCTTGATAAAACCGGAAGGTTTAGGGTACATGCCGGATGTTATCCTTTGGATAAGATTCAACAGAAATCATGGTTTGTACTTCCTCCTGCAATGGCTTGGTTTTACAGATCAAAAGACCCGTTTTACAAAAATTTACCCCCCTGGAAAGCTGGCTGTAATCCGGGGAATGAAAACCCAATACAATTGGTTTGGCCCGATAAACCAACAAAAATTTATCTTCCAAGAGAAATTGACGGTAGCCTTGGAATGGCAATTTTTGAAGCTGCTCACCAAAATCCGTCAACTAAAATCTTTTGGTATGTGGATGATGAGTTTATGGGAGAAACCACACTTATCCATAAAATAAGTATGCAGCCAAAAGAGGGCAAACACAAGTTGGTTCTTGTAGATGAAAATGGGAATTTCTTTAATCAAAATTTTGAAACCGTATCAAAAAAATAACCCCCTGTAACCGGGGGTTATTTCAATTATTACCCAAAAAAACAAATGACTATGAAAACTTATTTTGAATAGATAAATTCTTCTGCGCGGTTACCGGGTTCATCTTTAAACCAACTGCTGTGATATTGTCCGGCAGTTTCGGCCCATGAACCGAAATTAAGGTATCCGGTGGTTACCTTAGTTTTTTCCTTAGGATAATCGAAGGCTTCAATCACATGAATAGCCCAGGGAAGATTATTGCTTGTTTTGTAATATCTTCCATTTTCAGGCTGTGAATCATCATTAAAAGTTCCAAACTTTGATACATCTGCTATATCGGTTGGTGGCTTATCGGCCAAATGTACTTCGGCAGCCCGGTTCTGATTTATAAAAATAAATGGGTTGTAGGATGGAATACCAACAATATTTATTGGCTTAGGCTCAACCAGGGAAATGACCAAATCTAAAGTAACCGGGTCAACTGAAGGAGCTTCTTCATCCGTGTTAATTCCAATTCCTGAGCCCGGATAGCTCAATATACGGTAACCATTATCAAAAACAATAATCACTGCATTAGTCTGCCCGGCTTCAGTACCATTGGCATTTAAACTTATAATATCCATCTGAAGATTTTGCCCCGTTACTGTTTCAACATCATCAGGCGAAATGGGGAGTTCAATCCCAAAACCATTTTTAAAGGATGCCCCCATGGCACGCAGTGTGAATGAAGCAAAAATTTCAACTACTTTATTATCGCCATTGGTAACCTGATTGATGGCATAATCGATCACCATATCATTAAAATCATAATCTCCTTTTGCCGGCCATAAATCCTCAAAAGCCAGTGTTCCGGTTGTGCCCTGGTTTGGATAGTAATTATTGAAAGCCCTCTCGGGGTCATCCGGATAATCATCAAAGTTATCAGATACACCATCATTGTCGCGGTCGTTGGAAGTGTAGGTAATGGTTTGAAAGCCCGTGAGGTCAACGGCCTGTATGGGGTTGGCGGTAATAAAAAACATGGCATCGTTAAAGTCTTCATCAGAGTTGCCCATCCGATTTAAATCTTCAAAGCCTAACAAAAAGTTATCACGGCCATTATCAAAAAGGTGAACAGCATGTTGTTTGAAATCAGGATCGGTTTCGGGATTAAGCGCCGGGTTAGAAAAATACACACCATTGCCCTCGCTAATCGTGCCGTTGCTCCTCCATCCATTGGCTATTAAAACCCATCCAATAGCAGTATTGGCAGGGAAATCACCAAGATAAACCTTGTTGCCTGTAACCAAATTACCGCCACTACCCGCAAAAGAAATATTTGGGAAAACGATGTTTATGGTATCAATTTGATTTGGTGAAGTTGGTGCATTACCAATGATATAGGTGTAATACCCGAGTACATTTTTGTATCCGGCTCCCTCATGTACAAAAGTTATCCAAACATCACTGTGCTCCAATAATTTGAAATCGTATTCATTTTCGGGAAGAATATATTCGGGATGATACTCCGGCACAGGATGGCTCTCAGGAAATGAAGCGTTGATATCCGTCAGGAATTCGTTATCAATAAAATCATTTTCAGGCTCAAGATAGAGCGGTGTTCCGTTTGCATCCCAATCGCCCATTGGATGAAATACACTGTTGGTGGCTTTGAAGGGTATGGGCGAACTCTTGAATTGATTTTGCTGCTTTCCTCCCAGGGTAAAGGTAACATTACCATTTACAACAGGCACTTCCACTTCACTCGGAAAACCCAGATAGCGGGTAGCAACAATGATGTTTTCGTAATATTCGGGGATGGGGTGAATCCGATCGAAAAGCCCGTTTGCATCGGTATTGCCCGAAGCCAGTATCATGCCGCCATTTTCCTGAAAGTCAGAATAAATATCAATCCTTACATTGCTTATGGGCTGATCCTGGTTATTTTTTACAGTGATTTTAATTTCAACCTCAGCTGAAGTATTAAAATCAAAGTCAGCAGGAATTTGCAAGGATTCGATACCTGAATTTCCATTTTGATTATTATCATCAATTTTATTGCATGATATGGCAAAAAACATCAATGCAATTAATAAAATATTTGCTGTGGTTTTGATATTTAAAATATTCATTTTTCCTTAATTTCAGACTTCGACAGTCCAATATTTTTATCTTCTGTAAATATCTGAAGCATAGGGAGATACGCTAAAGCACGATATAATTTTACACACAACAATCATTAAAGATTAAAAAACAAATAATTAAAAATAAAATAACTATTTATTTCCATTTTTTTTTACTTTTGCCTAAAATATTTTTGGAGACATGGAAAGTTTATTTGCAGAACAAGAATCCGGTTTCGAATTTATCGGAAATGGCCTTTCTATAAAGAAGACATCAGACAAAAATATTGTCCGCCTATACAATAACGGTTCTTTTGTCAAGCAACAACAGTTGACCCCGACCATAGAAAAGCGACTTTTTGTTGTTGACCTTGTAGAGCGTCAGGGCGCAACACAGACCAAATTGGCTGACAGCCTGGGCATTACACGCCAAAGCATCAAAAATTGGGTTGACATATATCGCAAGCACGGTTCTGCCGGTTTGGTAAACAACACGAAGGATAGTTGGAAGAAAAACCCTAAACGTTTCACGGGCAACAAAGTTCTTGATTTACGGCAAGAACGCAAGGAAGCCAGGCAAGAATTGAAAAAGCAGGAATTGACAATAAATTTTGAACCGGAAGTACGGGTAGAAGAAAAGCACTGTGCCCCGGCCAATACATTATACAGCGAAGAGTTTGATTACCAAGAGAACCGTTATAGTGGGAGCATGCTGTATTTGAGCATGATAATTGGAAATTTTGATTTCCTAAAACATTTGTCCTCCCTTATCGGCAGTTACCTTTGGGTACCACTTATGTTTGTAATGATGCACGTGAACAAAATATTTTCAACAGAGCAGTTGAAAACAGTTTACAGAAAAGAATTTGGACAGGTCTTAGGGCTCAAACTCCTTCCCCACCTCCCAAAAGTCCGCGGGGATATATGGGGGCTGGTCAACCTCAAACGGGCCACAGAAGGGGTTTCTAAATCCATTAAACTACAGGTAATCAAAGGAGTTGTCTCTATTTGGCGCGTATTCCTGGACGGACACCTCGTTGGTTACTCCGGCAAAGAAAAGGTACACAAAGCCCATTCCACCCAGCGAGACATGATGATGCCGGGGCAAACAGAATTTTTCGCCCATGACAACGGTGGCAATATTGTTTACTTTGATATTCAGGAAGGCAAAGGGGACATTGTTGAAAGCCTGCGTGGGGTAAGCCTCAGTGTAAAACCTTACAATAGTAATACGCCACCTTTGGTAGTAGTTGATAGGGAATTGTGGGGGGTAGAGACTTTTTTGTCATTAAAAGATTATCGCTTTGTAACGTGGGAAAAAAATTGCGACAAAGCCAAGTTAAGGAAATTGGACGAGGGTTGTTTTACCGGGCAATTAAAATTGAACAATAAAAATTACATCCTTTTCGAGGAAAAAAAGACATACCGCAGTGCCAATAGCAAAAGCATCGAATTAAGGCGTATTATCTCGCGCAATACCGGTACAGGGGAAACTTTTGCCATAGTAACCAACGACAAATATGAAACCACTGAAACTATAGCAGACAGTATGTTGAACCGATGGGGCTGTAGCGAAAACGGGTTCAAGCACATGGGCACCCGCACGAACATGCATTACAATCCCGCGTGGAACATTGAGGCGGAAAGCAAAAAGCAAGAAATTAACAATCCAGGATATATTAACCTGAAAAAAAAGTTAAAGAAAAAAAAGGGAGAACTCGCTAAAATCCAAAAAGAACTGGGGAAAAAAGAGCTAAAACTCAAAAAAGACGGTACCACAAGAAAATCCACTGTTAGGGAAAAAATGATAGACAATAGGGAAAAACTTGAAAATGAAATCAAACAAGTAAATCAAGAAATATCAGGATGCCCCGAACGCATTGATATACGGCAAACGGAAGGGAAAGTTTTTAAAACCATTGACACGGAAGCAAAAAAGTGGTGGAACATATCAGAAATGATATTTTGGAACAGCAGGAAAAAACTGGACAAACTGCTATATACCTATTTGCCAGACCATCGCGATTTGTTGCCGGTACTTGACGCTATCACAAGTTCCAGGGGCTGGATAAAAAGCTCCAAAGACACCATTGTTGTCAGGTTAGAACCATTAGAAATCCCCAGGTTCAGGGATGCGCAGGTACAACTTTGCAGGTATTTAAACAATCAAAAAATAAAACTGCCAAATGGAAAATTATTACAATATGATGTTGCTGATAATCCATTTAGTGTAAAAAAATAAAATGAAAAACTGATGAAGTCTGAATTTAATTTAAGCTGCAAAGATAGATGCACATCTAATAAGGCACAAGCAATAATTGGTAGGTGGAAAATAACAATTAGTATCTGTACCAAAAATGACCCTGGATGTAAAAAGAGCTATTCCATTTTTTCGAGCCAGCCTTCCCACCAATTTCGCAGTAGTACCCTATTTTTAGAATTTAGCATAAAATAATAGTAGAATAAGATGATTTATTTCGTTTGAAGTACTAATAAATTGAAGCCTGAATTATCCTTTCTCGCTAATCATTTCAAGTTTTTCTTCATCAAGAATTTCGATGGTTTTGCCATTAACGGTAATTAGTTTGCTTTCTTTAAAATCTTTAAAAATCCTTATCACACTTTCGGTTGACATGCTGGTAAGCTCACCAAGATCATTTCGTGACAATGGCAGATTAAATTGATTGGATTTAAATATCCGTTGTGAAAGACATAATAATATGTCGGCCATACGGCCATGAAGCTGCTTCTGTATCAAGCTAAAAAACCTACCATAATTCTGTGCGGTGCCTTCGTTTAGAATATTAATGATCCGTGCTGCAAAACCGGAGTTTTGATTTATTAGATTCTTAATATTGCAATGTTAATCATCTTAACAGTAGAGTCGATATACGCCAAGACAGAATACAAAAAAGTATTGTTCCCATCGTAAATTGAAGGCAAACCGATCAATTGCCCTGAAGGCATAATAGTTAAAACGAGGTTTTTGGGTGTCCCCTCAAGATAAGCTTTCACAAGACCTTTTTGAAGCACAATGATATGCGATGCTCGCGACCCTTGTTTACAGATTATTTCGCCTTTATTGTAATTTAAAACCACCTGATTACCCTCAACCATGGCAAGTTCTTTGGGCGAAAGCAGATTAAAGCATGAATTATCATTAACCAGTGAAGAGCAAGTGTTTATGTATTTGTTATTCATATTTTTTGTTAAAATTTTTAGCATAAAGCAATTTTAAAGCAAACAAAAATCTGATATAGATCAATAATTTACTGATCCATGACAATATTTTTATTATCCCTTTACCCCTATTTTAATCATTCCAGAAGACTATACTATATAGTTTTGTCGTTAGAAACTAATCAAAAAATTGAACGTTAGTTATGCGTTCAATTTTTTTTCACTATTATTGTTAATTAATAAACAATTGTGAAGACAATAACAAGAAATTGATTTTAAAATAAAACTATTGTAAAACTAACAAATTTAATTTATTATGAAAAAGTTAATGAAATTTGCTGCATTCTTAGTTCTTTTTTCACTTGTGCTAAACACAGGCTGTAAAAAAGACGAACCCGCAGAAACAACAACATCCTACACTACTTTAAAAGATTACATGGGAGCTAACGATTTAGACCTTCCTGCTTTGCTTGGTGCTTGGGTAATAGATGCTAAACCAACCTCGGTGGAGGGTGGAATTGTTGATGACGCCAACGGATATACCATTCCTTCTTATCATGTTTTTGATATTAGAGATGAAGCTGCATTTAATGCAGGTCACATTAATGGGGCAATACGTGTTAATTTGGTAGATGTTGTAACAAAAGCTGCTGATTATTCCGACAAACCAATTTTGGTTGCTTGTGCCTCCGGGCAAACTGCCGGCCATGCTGTTATGGCATTAAAGCTTTCCGGTTATGCAGATGCCAAAGTTTTGAAATGGGGTATGAGTGGCTGGAATGAAGACTTAGCCAGTTCGTGGAATAGTAACGCCGGTTCGGAAAATGGAAACAAGGCCGATGGTAATTCCAATTGGGTTACAAGTACTGCCCCGGATAAAGAAACCGGCAATGCTCCTACCTGGACTTCAACATCAACTGATGGTGCTCAAATACTTGCAGAAAGAGTTAATGCTATGCTATCAGCAGGCTTCCAAAAAGAAACCGGAACGAATGTATTGAATAATCCTGCGGCATACCAGATTTTTAATTTCTGGCCAAACGACATTTATGAAAGCATTGGTCATTTTGATGGAGCATATCAACTTGAAACAATATCGCTGGCTGGTGATGCCACTGGAGCTATAAATCCAGGTGAAGAATCATTGGTTTATTGTTATACCGGACAAACATCATCAATGGCAGTTGCCTGGTTAAATGTTTTAGGTTTCAATGCAAAGAGCATTCTTTTTGGTGTCAATGGCTTAAAGTACGATGCACTGGTAGCTTTGGATAATCCTAAGGTGGTTTGGAATGGCTCGCATGGATATGATTATGTATCTGTAGAAAAATAAATATATATTAATGGTGGTGTCTGGTAAAATGTAAAGCGTTCCAAATTTCGACATGAGCCGATAACATTTTACCAGACATCATTTAAAAAAACGAATTATGAAAAAAATAATAGGACTATTTTTCACATTTTTATTGGCTTTTCAAACCTTCAGTTTTGCACAAGGATGCATGGAAGCCAAATCAGAAGATGGAGTAAGTGTGATTGGTTTTATCCAACCACAATACAACTACAACTTTAACGGTACAGATGACAATAACAACAGTCTAAATACGAATAGCTTTCTTTTTAATCGTGCTCGTATTGGTGTAACCGGAACCATTCCTTATGATTTTAGCTACTATGCTATGACTGAGTTTAGCCCAACAAAAGGCGGCCCAATGCTTCTGGATTTCTTTATCACCTGGAAACGGCTTGGTAAATGGGCAAACATTTCAATGGGTCAGTTTAAGCAGCCATTTGGACTTGAACTCTCAACAGCCTGCCATAAATTACATACTATAGACAGATCAAAAATGGTAAATGAACTTGCCAGCCCCTTTCGGGATATGGGTGTTATGCTTAGTGGGAACTCAGGAGACTTGAGTATTGCCGGTTTAACAAATAAAAACATCATACAATACCAAATAGCTTATGTTAATGGAACTGGCTTAAACATAACAGATACAACAAAGTATAAAGATATTGTTGGTCGCGTGGTATTATCACCATTTAAGTTCGTAAGTGTAGGTGGAAGTTATAGATTTGGAAAGAAAAAAAATCAGGATTTAACTATCGAAAAAGCTGATGAGCGAATGAGATGGGGTGCAGATATTACTTTTGACTATTATAACTTCCTGATACAGGGAGAATATATTTCAGGAACTGATAAAGGTTCCAAAATCGAAGGCGGCGGCGGATGTGGTGGCGGCGCAGGAAAAATAGTTGCCGGAAATTTTGAAAGCAACGGTTATTCTGTCCTTGCTCTTTACAAAACTCCCTGGAATATACAACCTCTGGTAAAATATGAGTCATACGATCCTGATTCAGATTCAGATTTTGACAAACTTAACACACTAACATTTGGGTTTAACTACTTCTTTAACGAATGGACAAGGCTTCAGGTTAATTATTTGTATAATGTTGAAGAAAGCTCTGATACTAATCCGGCAAATTATAACGAGATAGATAACGATGTATTTATGGTTCAGCTACAAGTTGTTTTCTAAGCAAAAATTGAAATTATTATAAAATTTAAAAATGACAAAAATGAGATTCCCAACATTCTTATTAAGTTTAATTATTTTACTGAGTGCTAACCTCAAAGCACAGGAAGTAATTTCGGCCAAAGATTTTATGGCTGAATTTAAAAAAGACAAAAGCATTGTAGTAGTTGATGCAAGTAGCGAAGACAATTACAAGAAGCACATTCCAAATGCCGTAAACATTCCTCATAAAAGCCTTTACAAAGATGGTGATATCGAAGGATTGATTAAATCACCGGAAGAACTGGCAAAAATTATTGGCGAAAATGGCATTAGTAATACTACCAATGTAATTATTTATGACGAAGGCTCAAGCAAATACAATAGCCGTGTTTATTGGATCCTGAAGTACATTGGTGCAGAAAATGTTCGACTCCTCCACAAAGACATGGAAGGCGAATGGCGTAAAGTAAGGCTTCCTTTAACTGCCGGTGCTTCAAAAGTTCAACCTACAGCTTTTACACCCAAGGTAAACAAAGCCATTATTGCTAATATTGATGAAGTGAAAAAAGCTTTGGCCAGCGATAAAGCAGTGGTAATTGATGCAAGAGCTGCCAGCGAATACAACGGAACTTCTGAGAAACCCGTTAGCAAAGGCCACATCAAAGGAGCTATCAACATCGAATACAAAGAGTTTTTGACCGAAAACGGCGATTTCAAAACCAAAGAAGAAATTATTGCTGTTGCAAAAAAACATGGTGTAACTCCCGACAAAGAAGTTATTGCCTACTGTGTTACCAGCGTACGTGCCTGCCCGATTTTTGTGGCACTCACCGGCGCAGGCTTTAACAATGTAAAGGTTTATGATGGAGCCTACAATGAATGGATTTCTGACGAATCAAATCCATTAGCAAAATAATTACAGCTTTTTCATAGCTTAAATTGGGCCGTACCAGGTAATTTTGGTGCGGCTTTTTTGTTTTTGTTATGTAAAATTACGGCAAAACCAAATTACACCGAGCAACGCGAGGTAAATTACGCAGAGCAAATTACGCCCGCAGGGCAAATAACATCCGAGCGCAGCGAGGATAAATGACGGCGCAGTAAAATTACACGAAGTTAATGACGCACGAAGCGCATTTTTATGAAGAAAACAAACATAAGCGGAATTATACTTGCCGGCGGTAAAAGTAGCAGAATGGGAACCGAAAAAGGTTTAATCCCTTTCAGGGGGAAGCCCATGATTGAATATGCCATCGAAGCTTTATCGCCATTTTGTAATCAAACACTTATCAGTGCAAATTCCACATCTTATGATTTCCTCGGCTTTAAAGTAATCAAAGATGAAATCCCCGATTCGGGGCCAATGGGTGGAATTTATTCGTGCATGAAACATTCGAAAAACGAGTTGAATTTTGTGCTTTCATGTGATATGCCTTTGATAACACCCACGGTTGTATCGTTGATTATTGATGCAATCAATGAATTTGAGGTGGCCATTCCCTGGCATGGAAATGAATACTTTGAGCCGCTGTGCGCGATTTACCGGAAAACGCTCTTACCCGAATTTGAGAAATTTATAAAATCAGGAAACTTTAGAATCCCCGATTTGATTAAAAATGTAAACACCCATAAAATTATTACCGGCACTGAAACCGGGCTGGATCGTAAAACATTTTTTAGCGTGAATTCAAAAGCTGACATGGATAAACTTAAAAATATCGAAAAAAGTAAGGAAGTAAAAGAGATTCCAAATTTATTGATGATTGCAGGAACAGGCAGAAAAGTAGGGAAAACAACTTTTGCGTGTGAGCTTATTTCTTCTGTTTCAAAAACAAAGGAAGTTGTAGGGATTAAAATTTCACCACACCTCCACCATCAGGTTGAAGGACAAAAAATAATACATCAACACGATAAATTCCTGATAATTGAAGAAACAAACCCAAATTCAGATAAAGACAGCTCGAGGATGCTGAGGGCGGGAGCTACAAAAGTTTATTACCTCCAAACCATCGATAAAAATATAAGGGAACCCTTTGACCTATTACTTGAGCTTATCCATAAACATCAGGTGGTAATTTGCGAATCGGGGGCATTGCTTGAATATGTTAAACCGGGAATGTTTTTGCTTGTAAAACGTACAGGACAAACATCTTTTAAAAAAGGGCTGGATATGCTACCCTATACTCCTGACTCAATTTTGGAATTTGATGGTGAAAAATTTGATCTGAGTCCAAATGAATTTTATTTTAATTCAGGGGTTTGGCAAAAAACTAAAAATCCAAAGATTTAACTACCGCAGTTACCTGACTGAAAAGTTCATCCATTGTTCCGCCGTTGTCAAATACAAAATCAGCCATTTCGATACACTTTTTCAGGTTTTGTTTGTTGGGATCACCTGTTGTCATTTCGCGTTTTTCGTTGGCCAAAAAAGTTTCATAATCCACTTTATCGGTTTCCGAAGCTCGGGATTTTATCCTGTTGTAGCGCACCAAGGGATCGCAATCGACGGCAAACAATGTAAAATTTCCTTTTGCCCTAAGGCTAATTATTTCTCCCGGAGTGCGGATACTTTCGATCACGCAATTGATCCCGGTTTTTTTAGCTTCTTCGTACAATTGATCTACAATAAACGAAGGGGAGTTTTGCGCCCTTAACTCGTTTGCTACTTCTGTCATACTATCGCGGTCAACCTTTAGTCCACGTTTTATAATTTCATCTGTTAAAAATCCCCTTACAGAAAAATGCCTGAAATTTTTCCCGGCTTTAAGATATCCAACTATGGAGCCTTTACCTGCGCCAATGGTTCCTGTAATTCCGATAATAATCATACTATCATTTTTTAAATCAAATCCTTTTTGAGCCTTTCAACCCACTTCTCAGCTTTGACAGGTTGATGATTAAACAATTTCTCCAACAGAATTTTCTCATCCCCCTCAACAATCAGGTTGTTTTTGTGTTCCGATCGTACAAACCTTTCGTTAACTGCATGTTCGATAAATGTTAATAAATCATCAAAATACCCATTGATATTATAAAGCGCTGCCGGCTTGCTTATAATTTCGAGCTGATTCCAGGTAAGGATTTCAAACATTTCATCAATGGTTCCAAAACCTCCGGGCATTGCTACAAAAGCATCCGACAGATCGGCCATCAGGGCTTTGCGTTCGTGCATTGTATCAACAATATGGAGATTTGTAAGCCCGGTATGTACAATTTCCTTTTTGGCTATCAACCTGGGCATCACACCCGTAACCTCACCGCCATTTTCCAAAACTGCATCAGCAATTTCGCGCATCAGGCCAATATTACCCCCTCCGTAAACCAAACAAAAATTGTTTGTGGCAATGAGTTTCCCAAAATTTCGCGCCTTATCGGTGTAGCTCTTTTGCCCCCCCACACTCGATCCACAAAAAACACAAATAGATTTCATTTTTATAAAAATTGGGCACATCCTGTCCCGTTTTTTCGGGAGATGCACGGATAAAAATTAATGATACTTCTCCTAAGGAGTCTTTCGGTTATCTACACACCTGCCTCGCCGTTAGGCGGGAGTAGGTTTTAATATTTTTAAATCCTGCCCGACATCATGGCAGGGATATTTTATTTTATCGTGATATTGCCGGCAAAAGTAGTTGTTTTTAGCAGGAACAAAATAGGATAATTAAATCTGTCTGCACATTGCATATCTGTAGGTTTAAAAGGCGGCCTGACTGTACGATAGAAACTAACTTAGCTAAATGCAGTAAGCTCTGCATTACCAATCTATAATATTTAACCTATTTAGGTTGGTTTGTTTCCATTTTTGGATTTACAATAATGTCACTTGCAATATTACGTTAAAACACGTTACTTTGTGTAAAATTTAGTGATATGAACAAATCAGGTTTTCTTACAGTAGATGAAGTTGCCCGGCACTTGAAAGTAACCCGTCAAACAGTTTCAAAGTATATTAAAAACAGATATTTGAATGCAGTTAAAATAAATAAAAGTTACAGGATTACTGTAAGTGATTTCGAACATTTTATAAATAATAATTCAACTGTTGATGAACCAAAAATTAGTTATTTGACCCGTACAAAAAATTGTTTTTTGGATTATGGTGATAAGTCTGATGAATTTGAAATATTGTATTCAATATCAAATGGAGAATTTAAATTGGTTGAGCAGAACCACGCGGATAAAGAAAATAAGTACATTTTTGGGGACAATTATTTTATACTAAAAAAACTTTTAGAAACACATAAAGGTAAAATAGACCTGATATACATAGATCCTCCTTATGGAACAGGTCAGAATTTTAATTCGATTAATGAAGATTCGGCATATTCGGATAAACTGATCGACAGTGAATTTTTAGAGTTTATTAGAAAGAGATTGTTTTTGTTGCGAGAACTTCTTTCTAACCGAGGCAGTATCTATTTGCACATTGATAAAAAAATCGGGCATTATGTAAAAATAATTATGGATGAGGTTTTTGGTTATAAAAACTTTATAAACGACATTACGAGAATTAAATGTAATCCAAAAAATTTTGCAAGAAATGCTTATGGAAATTATTCTGATATGATTCTTTATTATGCAAAGCATAGAGATATGCAAATTTGGAATGAGATAAAAGAACCTATGTCGGAAGAAAAGCGAAAAGAGCTATTTCCAAAAAAACACCCTAAGTATGGTTACTATACAACAAATCCAATTCATGCCCCTGGCAAAACTGTTGAAGGAGACACCGGAATGGAATGGGAAAGCATGAATCCACCAAAAGGAAGGCACTGGAGATATAGCAGGGCAGTACTTAGCGAATTAGATAAAAATGGATTTATAGAATGGTCAGGCACTGGGAATCCTCGAAAAATTGTCTTAGCCGATAAGCACCAGGGGTTTAAAATCCAGGATATTTGGGAATTTAAAGATAAAGGATTGTCGTATGTTGACTACCCTACACAAAAAAACGAAGCAATGCTGGAAAGAATAATATTAAATTCTTCAAGCGAAAATTCAATTGTATTAGACTGTTTTTGTGGTTCAGGGAGTACACTAATAGCAGCGAATAAACATAAGCGGAAATGGATTGGCATAGATAATTCGTCACATTCTTTTGAAGTAGTTCGCAAATCCTTTAAAGAGCGAAATGTACCTTGCAACTATTTTGAATATTTTTCAAAGGATTAATATATCACAAAAGTAATCTTAAAAAGTATTTCTTTAGTGAGATAGCATCAGAATAGTGCATACATGGTATTTTTCTATTTCATTGACCATTTGTTTTTTATGGACAAGTTAATCAAATTAAATTTTAATACTTTTATGTCCATTTTTTATAAAAGATTATGAAACAATTAATTAATAAAATTATCGACTTCAATGATCATTTAAAAGATTTTGATTTCTCATTCGAACAAGACACCGCCAGGGATGAATTGAATAAACTGAAATTGCTGTTTGCCGATATCCTGAATCATACTGAAACAATCAACAAAAAACAAAGCGATGCCCTGGAACCCTACGAAAGTCGTATCAATCTTATATCGGAGATCGTTTTTGAGATTGACCTGTCGGGGAATTTTATTTACATGAATGATTATGGAATCGAAAAACTTGAACTTAATCTTACCGATATTGAGCAGGGTAAAGTAAATATGGCGGCAGTAATACATCCTGATGATTTGGAAAAGGCCAGGGCAAGTATTTTAAATAACTCATCAGGAAAGCGGACAACACGAAATGAATATCGATTGATTAGCAGATCGGGCAGGCAATTGCTTGTCCAGATATTTAACAGCCCGATTTTCGAGAAGCAAAAAATGACAGGACTGCGCGGAATTGCGATCGATGTTAGCGAGCGAAAAAAAAATCGAGGAGGAGTTGCGTGATAGCGTTGAAAGGTACAAAGGAATTTTTAGCAACTCGCCCCTGGCCATTGGATATTACACCAAAGATGGAATATTAACCGATTGCAACGAAAAGTTTGCAACACTCCTGGGAAGTCCCCAGGATAAATTGCGTGGGTTCAATATCTTCCGGGATTTAAGGAATGAAGCAATGCTTGCAGGACTTAAAGAATCTCTGGAATCAGGCACAGGATCGTTTGAGGGCACATACCATTCAGTGCTTACAAATCGTACAGCGCCGGTAAGGGTATTATTTCAGGGGATAAGGGATGACCGGGGAGAGATAAATAACGGTGTTGCCCTGGCCGAGGATGTCTCGGAACGGGTGGAAGCAGAAGTAGCTCTTAAAGCCAGCGAAAAAAAGTTTAGAGATTTAGTTGAAAATATTGGCGAGGGAGCCGGAATAACCGACATTGACGATAAGTTTTTGTTTTCCAACTCCGCTGCAAACAAATTTTTCGGTGTCGAAAAAGAAGGCTTAATCAATCGTAAGCTGAAAGAATTTATGTCGCCAGGTGAGTTTGACAAGATACTTCATGAAACCAACATTAGAAAAGAAGGGTTGAAGTCAACTTATGAAATTGAAATTATAAGGCCGGACGGACAAACCAGAGACCTGCTTGTAACTGCCACGCCCAATTTGGATGAAAACGGAAATTACACAAGCACCTTAGGTATTTTTAGGGATATTACCGAACGAAAAAAAATTGAACGCGAGTTGCAAAAAGCTCACGAGACCCTTCTGATTAAAAACCGTGAATTAAATATTGCCAAAGAAAAAGCCGAAGAATCCGACAAACTTAAAACTGCATTTCTTAGTACGATGAATCACGAATTGCGTACCCCGCTCAACCACATCATCGGACTTTCCGAATTGATAGATCGTAGCATGAAAATTGAAGAAATTGAAGACTTTGCCGGAGAAATAAACCTGAGTGGAAACAACCTGCTTGCATTAATTGATGATATTTTTCAAACCATTGGGCTGGAAATGGGTGATACCGTTCCTGAAATAAAGCCGGTGGAGCTTAACAATTTTCTAACGGAAGTACTCGACTATGCTATAATACACCAATCGAAACTGAAGAAAAACCAAATTGAAATATTGCTTGATTTCCCATCAAAACATTCGCTTTTTGATTTAAAAACAGACAAATCTTTGCTCAGGAAAGTCTTTAATAATTTAATTCATAATGCCCTGAAATTTACCAATTCCGGAAAAATACTTTTTGGAGTTAAAAACTCCACTCAAAGTGAAATAACATTTTTTGTAAAAGATACCGGAATAGGGATTCCTGATCAAATGCAACACTTGATTTTCGAACGTTTCAGGCAAATCGATCAACGACTTAAACGCGAATATGGCGGCACCGGGTTGGGATTGTATTACAGTAAAAAGATAATTGAATTGCTTGAAGGTAAAATATGGTTTGAATCAATTGTAGGAAGAGGATCAACCTTTTTCTTCACCATCCCAAACACAATAACCAAGACTAAATAGAGGCTGTCTTTTCAGTAATGTTTCCCGCATATTTCGCTGTCAATGCATATAAAAAACCAGATTTCTCAGTCTCCGCCAGCCGGTGGGCATCTCTACCAACCCGGAAAATAGCGCTTAGCCAGAATACCCTTGGCAAGAAGTATTGGCCTATTCCCCGTGAAGGATTAAATTTGAATGAATTTTTTTAAAGTTTTGAAAGGTGTTGCTAAGCATAGCATTCATTTGGTGACATTTTTTTCGGGCATCCACGAAAAATTATGAAAATTGTCCGAAGGACTCCTTTGGAAAAAAATTTCTATTTTTCGGGATAGGCAGTTCAGAGTCCACAGTTCGCAGTAGTAACATAAAAAGACAGCCCGGTTTTTGGGTTGATGATTCAACATAAAAACCGGGCTTTAATTTTGTAATTCAAAATCCAGTAATAACTCTTTTTCGAATAACCAACTACTTCTACCCTCTAACTTCTACCCTCTAACTTCTACCCCCTAACTTCTACCCCCTAACTTCTACCCCCTAACTTCTACCCCCTAACTTCTACCCCCTAACTTCTACCCCCTAACTTCTACCCCCTAACTTCTACCCCCTAACTTCTACCCCCTAACTTCTACCCCCTAACTTCTACCCCC